>ERZ802819.16-NODE-16-length-93039-cov-14.962_pt1 | contig 93039 bp, 94 predicted proteins | sample MGYA00345647_ERZ802819 | MGnify/ENA primary metagenome ERZ802819 (study PRJEB30503, sample SAMEA104212355) | marine metagenome | biome: Westerlies Biome; feature: [SRF] surface water layer (ENVO:00010504) within the epipelagic zone...; material: water (ENVO:00002006)...
GAAAGTGGTGCCCAGGGGCGGATTCGAACCACCGACACGCGGATTTTCAGTCCGCTGCTCTACCAACTGAGCTACCTGGGCAATCTAAGGACAAATCTAATCCATAAAATTAGACCGTATGGTGTTATAATCATCGCATAATCCATTGTCTAGTCGGAAACCAAAAACAGGACCAATTTTTATAGCTGATATACCATTAGCTTAATGGGGTATCTTTATCTGCCTGAGCTATAAGGGTCTCAAGATCCGCATCTTCATCAGCTTCATGTGCTGGAATAACATATGCCTCATTTAGCCAGTTACCTAAATCGAGTTGAGAACATCTTCTCGAGCAAAATGGCGTATGGGGAGGCGTTGCTTTCTCGCCGCATAGAGGACAATCAGTAGCCTTTGGTTTTTGTGGATGAAGAGATGTGATTTTTGCGTTCATATAAAAAACCTCTATTAAATTGCGGATGACATTGCGTTCATTCTGTCAATCAGCGGCATATATGTATGCCTTATGGTCATCTCAACTAGCCCTGCAGGGCCAAAACCATAAATATCAGGATGACGAATATCCGCCAAGGCATAATCTTGGCAAAATCGGTGGAATTTTTTTCGGTCTGTTTTTGCAAGACGCGGCATATCAATAAACACAGCACCTGAAATATACCGAAGCCTGATTTGCTTCATAACGACTTCTGCACTATGTGCTGATAATTCAGACGCACCCATTTTTGAGCCCGCAGAATCAATATCAATAGCCGTCAGCCCCTTGGTGGACTGAAACCAAATTACAACGCCTTGCTCTGTTGTGAATTTATGCTCACACGCTTTTTCCAGCTGGTCATAAACTGCCTGCCATTCACCATCATCCCTGCCTATTCTTTTGCTTGCAGTTGGGGCAATAATGCGAGCCAATTTAATCAAGGGAAGTCCTTGATATAGTTTTTTCGGTGTTGCGATATTATTCAGATTTGCTGGCAATTCTGCTTTTTCCTGCCAATCACTGGCAAGTATCTCAATTTCATTTTTTATTAAAAACGGTTCTGCATTAATGGCCTGACGTCTCAGGATAATGCCAAAACCCTCTGGAAGCCCTTTTTTGATTTCATCTGTAAGCGCTATTTCAGATGGTTGGGTAGCTATTATAGTTCTGCCTAATCGAGCTGTTTCAGCTTGTCCGGGAAGCAAGATTACATATTTTCCTGCAAGCTGCGCTCCCAAGATTGCCCGTGCTGGTTTTAAGGCCCACGGCTCTGATGTTATGGTCACCACCGCTAATGCGCCAGGATGCAGCTTTTCGCTCGAGAGCCGAACACTTATCTGTGTGCCATCCTCAAGCATCGCTGTTGCAAGTTTATGCTGCCTGAAAACCTGATATATTCTGGCAATATGAACAGAGCCTATTTCAGGAATTTCAGGCTTTAATATGGTTAGAAATTCAACCAGATTGCCCTTCTCCAAAATCGCTATTTTACTAGGATTATGCTCATCATCAGCGAATATGTTCTGTGGGGGAGAAGCAGATAAAGATTTATCCATTTATTTATTCAAGGCTTAGGCCAGCTCCTTTTAGGAGTTGCGCTGTAATATATAAATCAAGCCCAACAACGTTTGAATAGGAGCCAGAGATTTTCTTTATATATTGTGCTGCATTCCCCTGAATTGCATAACCACCTGCTTTTCCCTTCCAGTCAGAACTCGCGCAATAGGCAGATAGCTCGCCCTCAGATAACCGGCGCATAAAAACTCTGGTTTCAACTAATCTGTGCCGTATCAAGCCGTCAGGGAGTATCAAGCAAATCCCCCCATATACCCGGTGGTTTCTGCCTCCAAGGTGGGTTATTGATTTGCGCACATCATCTTGTGTTTCCGCTTTCGGCAAAATTGTTCTGCCAGTTGCAACAACGGTATCAGCTGCTAGTACATATTTGTCTTTGTGGGAATGTGCGATGGCTTGTGCTTTTTCATAAGCCATACGCTTTGCATATTCGGATGGTTTTTCTGCCTTTAGCGGTGTCTCATCTATATTGGCAGCGCTAATGCTAAACGGCTTTACACCGATTTGTTCCAATAATTGCGCGCGTCTTGGAGAAGCAGACGCCAAGATCAACATATCACTCGCCATTATATTTGTTCTAAGGCTCATATCTGTATCGGCTGCCTCACCTACTCGCGCTCGAGAGCCATCACACCACTTTATTTAAATCTAAAAGTAATTCTACCTTTGGTCAGATCATAGGGGGTCATTTCAACATTCACCCTATCGCCTGCTAGAACACGTATCCGGTTTTTTCGCATCTTGCCACTAGTATGAGCAAGCACCTCATGTTCATTATCTAATTTAACGCGAAACATCGCGTTCGGAAGCAATTCTGCAACCGTTCCAGAAAATTCAATTACGCCTTCTTTCGCCATTCACCTATCCCTATTGGTTATCGTTTACACAAAATGAGGATTAACGTCAGAATGTCAAGTATTATCGGTTATTCGAGTAACAAGTTCGCCTATATGTGTGCTTATTTCATCACGAATAAGGCGATAATGCGCTAATTGCACTTCCCTATTTTCATCGGCAGAAAATGGCTCTTTTACGCTCCAATGTTCGTGAGGAATATCCATCACCCATGAATCAAGATGAAATTGAGCCTCTACCGAAAGAGACACAGCATAATCTATCTCATCTACATTATAATCTGTGAATAATTTTGATTGCCTATTTACGTCAAGCGCGATGCCCGCTTCTTCCATAACAGCAAAGGTAAATCCATCTGCAGGCCCTGCAATAACACCGCAAGATCCCGCATGCCATCCTTCAGGTGCAATTCGGTTAAAAAACCCTTCTGCCATAACAGAACGTATCGCATTTAATGTGCAGGAAAATAATATCTGCTTTACTGGTTTTTGCATTTTTTTGGAGCCTTATTTCCGTGCTATCATTACGCATATGAGCGTAAAAATTCGCCTTGAAGTCGCTTGGTCAGTATTGATATATTTCTGCAATCGACCAATGAGTAGCTCAGCTCCTTCGTTATGCAAGGCACGTCTTCCCATATCAATCGTCTGAATCTGTGAGGGAGATTTGGTTCTGATAGCATCATAATATGTCTCACAAACTTCAAAATAATCCCTGATTATTCTTCTAAACGGGCCTAACGCCATCACAAACCCTGTTAATGGCTGCTCACTTTCATTTCTAACATCAAAATGAATGTGGCGCGAATCTGTGCGCAAATGCAAACAATAAGGCCCTTCATGTTCTTGCAAGGAAAAATAATTTTCGTCGAGAATATCATAGATCGCAACAGAATGCTCATGTTGCTGCTCTGCTGTAATGCGCTTGTTGGGGTCTAACTCAACATGTAACTGAGCGATTATATTCTTATTTTTATCCCCGTTTGCCCCGTCATCTGATGGCAACTCGTTCATTTATTCACCATCTTCACTCAATCATTAAATTCTGGTTGCACCCTATTATGTGCCGCTTCTCTAATTTTAGTAATCCAGCCACCTATTATTTCCGGGTTCATTTTCCATGCAGCTCTATTAACCGCAAATCGGGATGATACAGTCATAATTTCAGCAATCTCAACCAATCCATTAGCAGTAAGGGTAGACCCAGTTTCAACTAAATCAACAATTCTTCTACATAGTCCCAAATTTGGTGCTATTTCCATTGCCCCATTTAATTTAATACAATCAACCTGCACCCCTTTTTCAGCAAAATAGCGGCGTGTCGTCACTGGGTATTTTGTGGCCACACGAAGATGCGACCATTGGCGTTGGTCCGATACAGAAACCGTATCTTCCTGAGCAGCAACTACCAGCCGGCATTTACCAATCCCAAGGTCAATAGGCGCATAAATCTCTGGATGGTTAAATTCTTGCAATACATCAGAGCCAGCAATCGCCAGATGCGCCGCACCATAGGCAAGAAAAGTTGCAACATCAAAGCTTCTAACCCGAATAATATCAATATTCGAATGATTAGAAGAGAATTGCAATCGTCTGTCTGATGATTCAAAAAAAGCAGGCTCAGGCTCGATACCGGCACGTTTCAAGATTGGTATTGCCTGCTCCAGAATTCTTCCCTTAGGAAGGGCTAATATAAGTTTGGTATTATTCTGACTATTCATCTGATAAATCGTAAACTAGTTTCATTTATCCCCATTTGCTTAAGCAAAATGATTTGGGATTTGTGTTGTTGGATGTGGCTCTGCTATATCTCGTATAAAAATATCTAATTCGGAAACAGTTAATTTCACGCTTACATTTTGCGAGAATACCAACGTTACTTCATTGTTGTCACTGTCATACTCAATTGTGAGTAAATTGTAAAATAATGCTGAATTTTCCTCATTATAATGGGTTAAATTTTGATGCTTTACAGAAGTTACATTCTGAATATTAACACCTGATAACACGCGGTAATAATTTTTATCCTCTGATATCTGTGTTGCCGCTTCCCAGCAAAAACGATTAGCGACGAATAAAAAACTATTTTTAGATTTCTCAAAACGCAAATCTGCATTGCCAATCAAGGCATCCTGCAACAAGCTTGAGACAACCTCCAAATCCTGAGGCTGCTTGCATCGAAGCGAGATAGCGCTATCAGCATATTTTTGAAGTTGCTTATTTATATTATGAATAGATTTATCTGACATTTATCACTCGGCCTGTCTTTGAATCCGTGCACCACAATTATTTAATTTTTCTTCCAGATTTGCGTAGCCCCTGTCTAAATGATAAATTCGGCTAATCGTAGTTGTACCAGCGGTTGCAAGTGCCGCTAGAACCAGACAAACCGAGGCACGCAGGTCAGTTGCCATAACAGGCGCAGGTTTCAAATCAGGCTTGCCATGAACAATACAGCTTCTGCCATCGATTTGGATATCTGCACTCATCCTCATTAATTCTGGAACATGCATAAATCGGTTTTCAAAAATTGTCTCTGTGATTTTTGAGCTGCCATCTGCTGTTGCCATCAAACACATATATTGAGCTTGTAGATCTGTTGGAAATCCGGGATATGGCTGTGTTGCTATATCTACTGACGTCGCACGTGCATTAGATGAAATGCGCGCCCAGTCTTCTCCTATTTGGATGGTTGCACCTGTTTGCTCTAGAACAGCAAATAATGCATTTAAATAAACAGGATTTATGTCCCTTAGCGTTATATCACCTTGCGTCACTGCTGCTGCAATGGCAAATGTCCCAGCTTCAATTCTGTCTGCAATTACACGGTGACTAGCATCTGATAATGTGTCCACACCCTCTATGATGATAGTATCAGTGCCATGGCCGGTGATTTTTGCGCCCATCGCATTTAGACAATTTCCAAGATCTATAATTTCTGGTTCTCTTGCAGCATTAATGATTTGGGTTCTACCCTTGGCAAGACTGGCTGCCATCATAGTGTTTTCTGTAGCCCCAACGGACACAACTGGAAACACAATCTTATTTCCTACAAGACCATTTTTGCATCGCGCCTTGATATATCCATCTGCAAGTTCAACAATAGCCCCTAATTGCTGCATCGCCCAAATGTGCAAATCCACAGGCCGCGTGCCGATTGCACACCCCCCTGGCAACGAAACTTGGACACTACCATATCTTGCTAATAAAGGCCCTAGCACCAATATGGAGGCGCGCATTTTGCGTACCTGTTCATATGGGGCCTCAAGAGTTTTTGCCTCCCCAGATATATTAATTTGAGTGTCCGTTCGCGCAATCTGCACACCCAAATGTTCCATTAATTCTATCATAGAAACCGTATCCGCAAGTTCAGGAACATTACTGAGCTGCAGGGTGCCAGAACACATAAGGCCAGAAGCAAGCAAAGGAAGCGCTGCATTTTTTGCGCCGCTAATTTTAATTGACCCAGATAATTTTTGACCACCGTCAATTACAAGCTTATCCATCTTGTTTTTCCTTATGGCTGTCTTTTCCCAATTCTGATCTGCTCCTTGACTGAGATTTTCGCTTCAGCAAATTAGCTCGTAATGCCTTTGCTAATCGCTCCTGCTTATCAGAATTTACCGTGCCCGAATTTAATGAAGAGCTTGATGAAGAATTTGATGTAGATTTTGCCATATAATATCCCATTCAAGAATTACTATCACTCTTAGAAGCAAAAAGTCGTTTTTTCAATCCCCCGCAAGCAGAAGAAACAGTCATAACAACACCCTGAACTGTTTGTTGTTGCAAAAGCGTACTTTAATTTTTTTGATCTCTAGCCTGTTTTATTGCGAAAACGATATAAGATTAAACATGTGTAAATCTAAAGCATGTTACTATGTCAAAACTATGGCTGCTTAGAAAGACACCCTTTTGTAGCGACTGGCCTTTGATTTTTTAAAATAACAGCATTTCGGTTTAATTATATGCATGTCATGATAACAAAATTTATACTCAAATATCGCTCATGGTTATTATTAGGTATATTTTTTCTAGGCATATTATTGTTCTTTTTAAATGGGGGCGGGCGCTATATTGATTACCGGGACGCCTTATCAAGATATGAAGAATTAAGGCTTATCATCCTTCAAAACCCCATAAGCTCCTATATATTTTACTTTTTATCTTATCTTTTAGTAGTTACCTTCTCGCTCCCACTCGCGTCATTATTTACCATTTTGGGTTCTGCTTTATTTGGATGGAAGGCACTTCTCATTATATTATTTGCAGCCAGTATTGGGGCTAGCCTTGTATTTTTAGCTGCCAGAACGATTTTATCAGATTGGTTATATAATCGCACCGCCTCTCATCGATTTCTTATCAGAGCTGATTTTAAGCAAAATGCTTTTTTACTCCTGCTTGGCTTGCGCTTATTTCCAATTGCCCCATTCTGGATAGTAAATATAGTGCCTGCATTTACAACCATCACCTTGAAGAGCTATTTCCTTGCAACATTTCTTGGTATTATGCCTGGCACCATTTTATATGTTTGGTTAGGGCAAACAATTGATACCTTATTATCAAAAGGAGAATGGCCCGATATGATGACGATTGTGGATAGCCGAATTTGGATACCTCTTTTTGGATTAGGGTTGCTCATATTAGCAACAGGCATATATCGCTCACTACGTGGTAGAACTCGCATAGAAGATGTTTAGATTATGAAAGAAATAAATACAGATATTTGCATCATTGGCGGCGGCGCGGCTGGTTTGTCCATGGCGGCAGGTGCGGCGCAGATGGGCGCGAACACTGTATTATTTGAATCTGGAAAGATGGGAGGCGATTGCCTGAATTATGGCTGTATTCCATCTAAGACATTAATTGCAAATGCCAAAACTGCCTTTCAAGCAAGCAATGGTCGCAAGAAAGGCATATTAACATCGACGAGGCCAGATATAAATTTTGATGAAATTAAGCAAGATATATTAAATGTCATTGCTAAAATTGCACCACATGATTCCAAAGAACGGTTTGAAGAGCTTGGTGTTCGCGTGTTTCAAGAACGTGCAAGATTTACGGGCAGGCGTCACATTAGCTCAGACACTGTAACCGTCAATTTTCGATATGCGGTCATAGCAACAGGTACCAGGCCGTTTATCCCTTCTATCCAAGGTATTTCAGATATACCCTATTTAACAAACGAGACTATATTTTCTCTAACAGAATTACCCGAGCATCTTATTATCTTAGGGGGCGGTGCTATTGGCGTTGAATTAGCGCAAGCCTTCACAAGGCTTGGCTCGAAGGTCAGCATAATCGAGGCAAATTCTATTCTGCATAATCAAGATGAAGCGTTTAAAGCATCTATTTGCCAGCTTCTTAAGATGGAGGGGGTGGCACTTTACGAGCAGAATGTCCCAGACAAACTCACTGCAAAAGGGGATAGAATAACGGTTCACACAAACCAGCACGTAATTAACGGAACCCATCTTCTAATTGCAACTGGCAGGATGCTCACAACACCCAATCTCGAATTTGAGAAGGCAGGTGTCACAACACAAAACGGGCTGATAAAAACAAATCAGCATCTGAGAACAGATAATAAGCGCATATATGCAATTGGGGATGTTGCAACGAAAAACAGGCACACAAATATGGCATCCGCGCATGCATCTATTGCTATTCAAAATATACTTCTAAAAGTGCCCGCAAGAATAAATCCTAATAATATTCCTTATACGATTTACGTTGAGCCAGAGCTATCACATGTAGGCTATTCCAAATATGCCGCTGAGCAAAAATTTGGAAAACATAATATTATTTGCCTTAATCAGAATTTTGAGACAAATGACAGGTCTGCAACAGACGGAAATGTAGTTGGGCTGGTTCACCTTATTGCCAAAAAAAATGGTCGTCTTATCGGCGCAACAATTTTTGCGCCACATGCAGGAGAGTTAATACAAACCTGTACATTCGCCATCACACAAAAATTAAAATTAAGCGCATTGGCAAGATTAAATTTCCCATACCCCTCCTATGGGGAAGCCATAAAATATGCCGCAGGCAGTTTTTACTCCAAAAAACTATTTGGATCCAAGATGAGATGGCTTGTGAAATTACGTTTTAAGCTATTATCGTAAAAAAACTATTCTCAGAACCAGCTGGTTTTATTCAAAGTAACTTGCAAACCCACCTTCATTCAGGTAAAAACCGCCTCAACGCTGCTGTAGCTCAGTAGGTAGAGCACACCCTTGGTAAGGGTGAGGTCGATGGTTCAAATCCATTCAGCAGCACCATCTATTAAAGAAGCAAACTCGCGCTGATTCATTATGCAAAAATTTCAGATCAAAGATTCCAGCAAGCACGGACTTGGTGTTTTTGCAAAAATGGATATTAAAAAGGGTGAAATCATCGAAAGATGCGCATATATCGTCATTGATGATGACGATTTAAAAGACGATAACAGACTAAATGATTATCTTTTTACTAGCCCTGATTGCAGCACAGACTATTTGGTAATGATGGGAGCAGGCATGCTTTTTAATCATGGAACCCCTGGTAATTGCGAATGGGAGATTGATCAAAACGATAATCGGTTTGTGGTTTTCAAGGCCATGAGCAACATAAAAGCAGGCAGTGAAATATTACATGATTATGGCGAGGAATATTGGCAAACGCGTGATGTAGACGCTGTTTAAAAAAACAGCTCTGGTTTTTGTCCTAGATTCCACCCGCAGGTTTTATCCCTCTGGTTACCATTCAGATAAATTAAATGGTCCTATGAGGCTTGCAGGAGCCCCTCTTACAAATACAATTGTTACAACCCCAATTTCAATTCCAAACTTACTAACCGTTGCTTTGTTGATGGCGATATAATCATCCATTTGATAAATCCAATCACTAAATTTCACACGTAGATTATTCTCAGAAATGTTTAGATCCACATCATATTGCCAGAAAAATGCACTCCCTGAAGCCCCCCCTTCTGCGGTACCGATAACATCGCCTGCGCTTCCTCTATAATATTCAACGCCATCATCCAAGACATCTTTGCTGATAGTCCATATTCGTTGCTGCTGCTCACCATCCTCATATAAAAAATCTTCTGTTAATATTATTTTACTAATGCTTTTGCCTGCTATTTCTTCCTGTGTTTTCTGACCTGAAATATTGACCTTGAACCGGCGTTGCAGGGTGCCAAACCTATCTTCGAAAATACCGTAGGCCAGACTATCACCTTCAAAAAAATCTATTAACGAGAATTCAGGCTGGGTCTTGTCAAAATCTGTTAATTTTTGCTGTGAGCACGCTGAAAGAAAACTTATAAAAAAAATAAGTGACAGAACAGAAAAACAGGCTGATAGTCGTCTCATGATATCCTCAAATATACTTTAAACTTATTGTACGAAGCAAATCTGCACTTCGGATTTCAAGAGAACTAATTTCAGATGCCGGAACGTAGCGCTGCACAAATACCCACTGCTGAATTATTAAAGCTAGAATGGCGATTTTTAACCTACGGAGCCTTGATGTCATTCTGGTCTTCGATTGGTCAGACATTCTTTATTTCGTTATTCTCGCTTGAAATCCGAACTGAATTATCTTTGAGTCATGGTGAATTTGGCGGTTATTATGCGATTGCTACCATGGTTAGCGCGGTAACATTATTCTGGCTCGGCAAATTAGCAGATAAATTAACTGTTTTTCGGTTAAGCCTTATCACCATAATTGCGCTGGCTATTTCGGCCCTGTTTTTCTCTTTCATATCAGGCATTCTAACGCTTATTGGCGGCATTTATTTGCTTCGATTATTGGGGCAAGGAATGATGACACATGTCTATAGCGTCGCCATAGCCAGACGCTACAAGGCCGCTAGAGGACGCGCTTTAGCCATTACCGGAATAGGGATAAACATAGCCGAATCTATTGGTCCACCCATAATTGTTTTGATGATAGCAGGGATAGGCTGGCGGCAAGTTTGGCTTATTATTCCTGTTATATTCCTTCTTTCGATAACTCCGTTTTTGTCACGTCTGACACAAAAAACCACTTTTCAAGAAAAGAGCCTTAGCGGGTCTAATAATACCCCAAAAGTTACCCAAAATATTAGTCCTGAAACCAAGGAATTTAAACGCAAAGATTTGCTGAAAAATGTAGAATTTTGGGTGGTTATACTGCCGCTAATTGCGGTGCCGTCATTTACGATAACAGGCATATTATTTCATCAGATTTTCCTTGCAGATGCGAAATTAGTGACTCTATTTCATTGGTCTAAATATTATGCTTTTTATGCAATAACCGCTATTATCGGGGCATTTTTATCAGGCTTTTTGATAGATTGGGTATCTGCTCGAAAATCGAGTTTTATCGGGCATTCTGCCTTGCTAATAGGATTAATATGCCTTTGGCTTGGTCAGGCAAACTTAGCACTCATTCTGTTCTTTTCATTTTTTGGGCTTGCATCAGGCATGATAACCAGTAACACCAATGCATTGCTTGCGGAAAAATATGGAACAAAATGGCTTGGGGAAATAAGAGCCGCAACACAGCCAGTCACAGTCGCATCAAGCGCTATTTCGCCTATTTTACTTGGCGTGATGATTGATAAAGGGTTTGGATTAACAGGGCTAATGCTGGTACTTATAATTATCAGCGCATACCCCGTTATAGCCGCTATTGTGAATTTTAATGTATTGGTACGTGAATAATAATATCAATATAAATCTACTTTATTGATTATATTCACATAAGGTTAGAAAAATGATAAAAAACCCTAACGCAAAATCGATGTTTGAGCCTATTTATACATGTCAATAATTCTCCATTCTTATAAATATGATCGAGCTGCGCTTGAGGTATCAGGAGAAGAAGCTGACACATTTTTGAATGATATTCTAACTGCAGAATTAGGCTTGCTACCTGCTGGGAGAATGCAGATGTCGTGTCTTCTTTCTCCACAAGGGCGCATTCTTCATGACATGCTTATCTATCGAGTGCGGTCTGATTGTTATTGGATTGAAGTAGCCAGCACTCAAATTATCGACCTGAAAAAACGCATTGCGATGTATCGGCTCCGCAAGGCAATTACGATTGATATCATAGAAAACTGGCATTCTGCTCACCTTTATCATCAAGATGGCAGTGCCTTCTTAGCAACACAGATAACTCAGATCAAAGATAATTTGAATGACAATCAGTTGGTATTTGAAGATTCCAGACGGCCTGAACTTGGATTACATATTATCAGCAAAGAAACGAACATTAATGTACAAAACCAGAGCTGGAAAGAGGTTGATTTAGCAAGATGGGAGTCACTTCGTATCGCTAATATGGTTCCATCTGGCGAAATTGACTTAACCCCTAACCGCACTCTTATGCTTGAGGCCAGCCTAGATTTATTCCAAGCTGTAGACTTCCAGAAAGGCTGTTATATCGGACAGGAAGTAACGGCAAGAACAAAATATCGCGGGCTGGTTAAAAAAATGCTTGTTCCAGTTTCTTGCGCCGCACCGCTTCATAAAGACACGCCTATCTTTCAGGATGATAGAGAGGTTGGCTTGTGTCATAGTTCTGTTCCGTTAGCTGATGGACGCTATTTAGCACTAGCAATGCTGAGATTAGATGCGCTCAAATCCAATATTAATAACCAGATTGAATTTGTATCAAACACGCAACCCGTTAAATTAGAGCTGCCTAGCTGGTATGGAAGTGATGTTTTTGGCGATACATCCTGATAAAAACGCTAATATGCTGTTACGCAGTCCAACCGCTATCAGTATAACAGATCAAGGCTGTGATATTTAAGCCAGCCTCTTTTTTAGCAAAATGTTCTGCAAAGTACCTACCGAATACCCAGAATCGCGCCAGTGATAAAAATTCGCCTCTGTTTTTCCATTAAAACCTCTGCTATAACAAGATGCGTAATATTAGATTATATCTTGTTTATCTATTCATAAATGACCGCTTTACGCTTAAAAAAAGCTATGCGATGTGGTAGATAAAACAGAAGCTTTAAAAAAATAGTAATCATCTCTATATAAGTCTGAGAATACACTATTTTTTGCAAAATAGGGTTTAACTCAGATTATCAACTTGGATATAGAAAGAAATTTTAATGACACAATTGCTCATGCCCAAAGCAACAGCTGTTTGGCTTATAGACAATACCGGTTTAAGCTTTGAACAGATTGGTGATTTTTGTGACCTTCACGTTCTGGAAGTTCAAGCAATTGCAGATGGTGAAGTTGCCATTGGTATCCAAGGCTATGACCCCATAGTAAACGGGCAACTCAGCAAAGATGAAATCAGCAGATGTGAGCAGAATACAACCGAAAAACTAGTACAAAGCCAGTCTAATCTGCCGCAACCAACCGCTCGCACCAAAGGTCCTCGATATGTTCCTGTAGCAAGGCGCGGAGATAAACCAGATGCAATTGCATGGGTTGTAAAACATCATCCAGAGATATCTGATGCTCAAATTGGAAAACTTATTGGTACTACAAAAGAAACCATAAAGAAAATCAGAGAACGCACACATTGGAACATAACCAATATTACAGCAAAGCATCCTGCAATGCTTGGACTTTGCACACAGTCTGATTTAAATGCAGCTATTGAAAAAGCAGGTGGAAAGCCAAAAGCAAGCGAAGAACAAGTCGAACGGTTATCTGAAATCCCATAGGGGCAATAGCTGTGCAATAGCGCTACACATACCTGCGACGCTTTTTATGAAAGCAAGAAACACTATATTACACTGCGTTATAGACCTTATGCAGAAAAAGCTGAAAAGCAATGCAAGACATACAAGCTGATTATATACGCAAAAAATTGGAAGATCTTTTATCAGAACATCGCGATTTGGATGATGTAATTGATTCAATGGTTAAAAATCAGGTGTTCGACCAGCTTCAATTGCAACGATTAAAAAAAAGAAAATTGGGATTAAAAGACGAGATAATTAAATTAAAGGCGTTAATCGTGCCTGATATAATTGCCTAAATGCATTATCTAAATGAATTATATGGGTGAATTAATCAGGAATTGAGGTTAAGGTTTGTATTAGCTCTTTTTTTAGATATTAGTACATTTCCGTTTAGCGAGTAATAATGATGAATAAAGACACACCGGAAATCTCGATTATCATGGGGAGCCAGTCAGATTGGTCGGTTATGATAGAGGCGTCTTCTCTGTTAGAGGAGCTTGGCATAGCTCATGAAACAAAAATTATTTCTGCACACCGCACACCAGATAGAATGGCTGAATTTGCAAAATCAGCCGCATCGAATGGCATAAAAGTTATTATAGCAGGTGCAGGAGGGGCAGCGCATCTTCCAGGAATGGTTGCAGCTTATACACATATACCAGTGTTAGGCGTTCCTGTTGAAACCAAAGCGTTGAACGGAATGGATTCTCTGTTATCAATTGTTCAGATGCCTGCGGGCGTTCCAGTAGCCACATTTGCAATTGGCACTGCTGGGGCAAAAAATGCGGCTCTATTTGCAGCCGAAATTCTCTCGCTTGAGCATAAATCCATACGAGATACACTTGCCAGCTGGCGCCTACAGCAAAGTGATAAAGTTGCTTTATATCCGAGTAAATGATGGCAGATTTTACACTTGGCATTCTTGGTAGCGGCCAGTTAGGCAGGATGACCATTCAGGCAGCTGCGGATTATGGTATTTCCTGCCATGTGTTTGCGCCAGATGCAAATAACGCCCCCGCAGGAGAGATATGTAATACATTAACTGAGGCTGAATATAGCGACCAGAATGCGCTCAATAATTTTTACGCTATTGTGGATGCTGTAACATGTGAGTTTGAGAATGTGCCTATAAGCGCTCTTGAGATCGCACCTGACCATATTCTAAAAAGCCCAGGGGTAAAAGCGCTCGCAACCGCTCAAAATAGATTAATTGAGAAAGAAACAGCCAAATTACTTGGTATACCAACAGCGCCCTATTGGAAAATAAGCTCTGTATCTGATTTATCGGATGCCTTGAATACATCTGCCCTAAATACATCTAATGAAAATGCTATCCTTAAAACTGCAAAATTGGGATATGATGGAAAAGGTCAAATCCGCACCAAAAGCGGTGATAGCCCAGAACAGCTTTGGCAGAAACTCAATACCGACCTTGCGATTCTAGAATCCTTTGTTAATTTCAAAAAAGAAATTAGTTTCCTAATTGCCAGAAATACGAACGGTCAGACCGTGATTTTCCCGCCGACCCTCAACCATCATGAAAATGGTATCCTTGTTCACTCTTCTGCACCTGCAATTCTGCCGCAAAATGTACTAGATGCAGGATGTCATTACGTTGAGATAATGGCACACCATCTTGGTGTTGTTGGCCTGCTGGCGATGGAATTATTTTTAACAGAGGACAACACCCTTATTTTTAATGAAATTGCGCCAAGACCTCATAACTCTTATCATTGGACAATAGAGGGGTGCAAAACCAGCCAGTTTCATCAATTGGTTCGAAGTGTCTCTGGTCTTCCATTTGGTGAGGTAAAAACCAGTAGAAAATGGCATATGAAAAATATTCTTGGTCAGTCGGTATCTGAACTACACAGCGGATATTCGAATGCGAATAGTTATGTGCATGATTATGGCAAGGCAGATCCGAAGATAGACCGAAAAATGGGTCACATTACCTATTTTGAATAAAGGTTTAGATAGATCTGATCGAACGCCAATATGCCCAAAACAAATCTACACTTCTATAAATGTTTATCATCTTGAAGCTGTGTTAAATCAAACATAGTATCTTGATATAAATCATTTAGCCAGTTTGCACATAATAAATAGGCAAATGGTCGCCAATAATTTTGTGGTGCTAGTTCTGGTTTATCTTCTGGGAAATAGTTTTTAGGGATCGGTGTATCAAGGCCCTCTTGTTTATCACGAACATATTCTGCTTTTAGGGTTTCGGCATCATATTCCAAATGATTTAGAACGAACAAATCTCCGGTTGATTTATCGCGAACCATGCCCACTCCGATTTCGTCACTCTCTGCCAGTATATCCAAGCCTCGGTCTAGAATATCCTGTTTTTTGTTCATCGTAAAACGGGATACCGGCATTGGAAATGTTGTTGTAAATCCATGCATCAGACGACCAGAATAAGACCTGCCAGAATGGGACCTGCCAGAATCAGATGTTCCAGAATCAGATGTTCCAGAATTTGACGTTATTGAATGATTGTAAATGCCAAAGAATTTAGTATCCATCTGGTATTTAGGAAGATTATGAAAATGATATAAAAGCGCCTGCGCCCCCCAACAAATACCAAGACGCCTGAAGCAATGGGTTTTTGACCAGTTCAGAATATCTACCAGCTCATTCCAGTAACTCACCTCTTCAAATGGTTTTGTCTCAATGGGTGCGCCTGTTACGATAAGCGCATCAAAATACTCATCCTCAACATCACTTAAACGCCTATAAAACCGTCTCAGATAAGCTGGTTCTGTATTGCGAGGGGTATAACTCTCAGTTGTCATTAAGATAAGCTCAACTTGCAAAGGCGAGCAGCCGAACAATCTTGCAAACTGAATTTCTGTCGCTTTTTTTGTTGGCATCAAATTCAGCATAAGCAATCTTAAAGGGCGGATATCCTGCTTGGTGGCTTGACCTGATGCTATCAAATCAACGCCTTCTGCTTCCAAGTCATCTAAAGCTGGTAAATTATCTGGAACCCTGATGGGCATTCGAGCTATCCCTTTTTTTCAACATCATTTTTTATGATGGTGCTAACAGGTTTTTATCATTCTTAGCGACCCTGCACATTAGTATAATAAAGCTGAAAAGTAAAATTTAAAACGGGCGGTTAGTATCCACGTTTAGCCATTTTCTGAGAGATGTTTTTGGCGATTGAAGAAAATGTTTTGCCAATAGCGGTTGCCACAAATTCAGATTGCTTTTTTAAAGGCTTTGATAATTTCGGGATAACAGATATTTCTTTTAATCGTCTATCAAGGAAGGCAGAGCTATTATCCATGGATCCTGAATTATCTGCCAGAAAATATAGTAATGTTGCGCTATATACTGCCCCTAGCAATCCCCGCTTTGTATAAAAACTAAAATCGGTCGAATCATCGCCTGCAACCCGCCAAATCCGATCAATTGTATTATATAAAAGCGATTGACTAAGTTTTGCACGGCTTGGTTTACGCAAATATTGCAAGGTTTTTCTGACAACTTCCTTATGCGGTAATGCCTGCTCCAAACGCACGAGGATCAACAGCCTTATCTTTGCTGTCATCCCTTGCGGAGCAGTTTGTGATTCAGATAGTGCTTCTTCAAATGCCAGTACCATATCTTCATCTGCGAGATGTGCATATATTTCTACTGCTTCTTCAACACCCCGGGGTAGAATGCGAGAGAGTTCACCCTCATCTATCCCACAATCCTTAGCGGCCAGCTCTAAACTCTGCTTACTCCAGCCATCAAATGGTACATGCATCATACAAGCACGTGTTAAATTGATACGTTCCTGATTTTCCGTTCTGCTAGGGTCTATCATGGCGATTCCAATATTCCGTTTAATCCTATCTTTTGCTCTATATAGGGTGAATCACAAACAAAAGACAATGTTTGCAAATATATTAATAATATGATATCTTTTGGCCTCCAAAATACCTTTTCAATATATATACAAATGAGGATATTAATCTGTGTATGTCGCTGTAAGAGAAAATAATGTAGATCAGGCACTTAGAGTGCTAAAGAAAAAAATGCAACGTGAAGGCATGTTTCGTGAGATGAAGAATCGACGTAATTTCGAAAAGCCATCTGAGCGTCGCGCCAGAGAAGCTGCAGAATCGACTCGCCGTGTTCGTAAATTAATGCGCAAGCGCATGGAACGTGAAGGCTACTAGTCTCCTCATTGTAGTGTGAATGAAAAAACCGTCTCCCAACATTTGAGGCGGTTTTGTTTTTGGTTTTGATTGAAACGAGTGTTGCTGTTACACATTAAAACATATCTTAGGAAACAAAATTTCAGGGTTCTTAATCTTAATTGTTAACGTATATAGTGAACATGCTTAAAAGAACCTCTGGATTATTTACTAAATGACTAGTTTGTTAATAGGTGTTGGGATTAGTTAAAGATTGGAACGGGTCTTAGAATTATGATTATTGGTGCTCCAAAAGAACTGCAAGCTGGTGAAAAACGCGTCGCAATGACGCCTGATAGCGCTGGTCAATTACAAAAATTAGGATTTGAATGTGTCCTTGAGGCAGGTGCCGGCATTGAGGCTGGTTTCTCGGATGCCACCTATAAGGCCGCAGGTGTAAAAATTGTTAAAACAGCGGCAAGCCTTTGGAAACAATCTGACATTATTATAAAAGTGCAAGCTGTTAGCCAAGCTGAAGAAGCCCATCTAAAAGCAGGCAAAACGATCGTAAGTTTTTTCTGGCCTGCTCAAAATAAAGAATTATTAGACCGTGTTGTATCATCTGGTAGTAATCAGATTGCGATGGATATGGTGCCTCGAATTAGCCGCGCACAAAAAATGGATGCGCTTTCTTCAATGGCAAATATCGCTGGTTACCGAGCTGTTATAGAAGCTGGCAATCATTTTGGGCGATTTTTTACAGGGCAGATTACAGCTGCTGGTAAAGTGCCCCCTGCGAAGGTTCTTGTTATTGGTGCCGGCGTTGCTGGCCTTGCTGCCATTGGAACGGCACAGTCCCTTGGTGCAATTGTGCGCGCCTTTGATGTGCGTCCTGAAGTTGCGGAACAAATCGAATCCATGGGCGCTGAATTTCTAATGCTTGAATTTGATGAAGATGGCTCAGGTGAAGGTGGATACGCAAAGCCGGCCTCGCCTGAATTCATCGAAAAAGAAATGGCCTTATTTCGCGAACAAGCCCCTGAGATTGATATTGTAATAACAACGGCACTCATTCCAGGAAGACCAGCCCCCAAATTATGGCCTGCTGAAATGGTCGGATTGATGAAGTCTGGTTCAGTGGTCGTTGACCTTGCAGCTGAGCAAGGCGGTAATTGTGACCTGACCAAACCAAATAAAGTGATAAAGACAGAAAATGGTGTCACCATAATTGGATATACAGATTTTCCTAGTCGAATGTCTGCTCAAAGCTCTACGTTATATGCAACCAATATTCGCCATATGCTAGATGATTTAACACCTGAAAATGACGGAAATATTTTTATTAATCTTGAAGATGATGTTATCCGCGGCGCGTTAGTTAGCCATAATGGTGATTTAATGTTCCCGCCCCCAGCGCCAAAAGTTGCTGCTATTGGCAAGCAGCCTGCAACGCCAGCCCCCGTTGAGCTAACCGCAGCAGAAAAAGCAGCGCTTGAGCAAGCAGCTATTCGAAAGTCAGGGCAGCAACAAATTGGGCTTCTCGTTTTTGGCGGATTATTTATGCTCCTAATAGGCAGCTTTGCGCCTGCTAGCTTTATGCAACATTTCATTGTTTTTGCGCTGTCTTGTTTTGTGGGCTTTCAGGTAATTTGGAATGTCAGTCATGCCTTGCATACCCCATTAATGGCTGTAACTAACGCGATTTCAGGCATCATTATTCTGGGAGCCTTGTTACAAATCGGCTCTAGTAGTTTTATCGTCACTTTACTTGCAAGTATTTCAGTTCTAATTGCTACCATCAATATTGTCGGTGGATTTATGGTAACAAGACGAATGCTTGCTATGTTCCAAAAAAGTTAAAAGGTTCAACCTATGCTTAGTTCTAATATTGTAACTGCCATTTATATAGCCGCTAGTGTGTTATTCATATTATCACTTGGTGGCCTTTCAAATCAGGAAAAAGCAAAACGAGCTGTATGGTTTGGTATTGTTGGTATGGCCTTGGCTGTGTTTGGAACCGTATTTGGGCCGCAAGTGTCTGGATTCATCTGGATAATTCCAATGATATTAATAGGAAGTATTATTGGCGTGATAGTCGCACAGCGTGTTGAAATGACAGGCATGCCCCAACTCGTAGCCGCGCTTCACACCTTTGTTGGATTAGCGGCTGTTTTTATTGGTATAAACTCACATATTGACCCGCCCTCTGGCCTTATCGGAGCAGAGCTTATTATTCATGATGTTGAAGTTTTCGTTGGCGTATTTATTGGCGCTGTTACTGCAACAGGTTCTGTTATTGCCTATGGTAAGTTATCTGGCTCCATAGATGGAAAAGCATTGCTTCTACCGGCAAGAAACTGGTTAAATCTAGCCGCTGTGTTAGCGTGTTTATGGCTTGGCACTTTATTTTTAGACCATGCAGGGCCTTGGACTTTATACCTTATGACGGCGATAGCATTTTTATTTGGTGCGCATCTTGTAATGGCAATCGGCGGGGCTGATATGCCGGTTGTTGTATCAATGTTAAATTCCTATTCTGGATGGGCTGCTGCTGCGACTGGGTTCTTGCTTGGTAATGATTTGCTGATTGTTACAGGCGCATTGGTAGGCGCATCAGGCGCTATTCTGTCTTATATCATGTGCAAAGCGATGAATCGTAGTTTTATCTCTGTGATTTTGGGTGGTTGGGGTACTAGTACGGGTGTCGCTCAAGAAGTTGAAGGTGAGATGATAGCAACAGATGTATCCAGTGTTGCAAGCGATCTGATGGATGCACAAAGCATTATTATCGTGCCTGGATACGGAATGGCAGTTGCACAAGCACAAGGCGCTGTCTCAGAGATTACACGACGTCTGCGAGATAAAGGTAAAAATGTTCGCTTTGCCATTCACCCGGTTGCAGGCAGATTACCAGGCCATATGAATGTGTTACTCGCAGAAGCCAAAGTGCCTTACGATATTGTTCTGGAAATGGACGAGATTAATAATGATTTTTCAGATACAGATATGGTTATAATTCTTGGTGCAAATGATATTGTTAATCCAGCCGCACAAGATGATCCCAATAGTCCAATTGCTGGCATGCCTGTGTTAGAGGTATGGAAAGCAGGTCAGGTTATTATATCTAAGCGAGGACAAGGACGCGGTTATTCAGGTATTGAAAATCCTCTTTTCTTCAAAGATAATTCTCGCATGCTATATGGCGATGCAAAAGCATCTCTTGATCAGCTTCTTGCGCAAATAACCTCATAATAACCTCAGATTAGCGATTTTTTTATTCCGCTAAACGCCGAGAAGAGTCTCAGGAAGACCTACCTGTCTTATTGCGTTCTTTTGGCGTGTTTGTAGTGCCTCTAAAGTGAAATCATCTATCATGCCATGAAAGAGTTGATGCCAATTCACCTCTGCTTTTAGATGCATAAAAACAGACCCAAGACCAACCGCAGCTCTATCCATTAAAACAAATTCACGTGGCGGTTTGATGCCGCCTATTCGTTTTAACTCCTCATGAACCTTACCCGCAAGCTCGCGCCCATAATTGCCGCCTCTCAACTCCTGAATTGGCCTAATCCTATCCTCTAATAATGGGCCATAAATAAAGCCTGCCCATATGTTAAGAATCTCAATAGCCTCTTTATCAAGACCGTCAAATCCCCATTGTGAATAAGCATGCACCGCAAGTTCATTATCGCCATCTCTTAGCGCTCTATATAAATCTATAACGCCGCCTACAAATTCTGGCCTAAACACTCGAATAGAGCCAAAATCCATTAGGTTTATCTTTAAATTTTCGCCTATGGAATAATTTCCCAAATGCGGATCGCCATGAATAACACCATAATAATAAAAAGGAACATACCAAGTGCGAAACATATTAACCGCAACTTTATTTCTATCTTCTTGTGATGGCTCTGCTTCGAGATATTTCATTAGCTTTTGACCCTCAACCCAGCGCATGGTCAAAATTCGAGAGGTTGATAGCTCTTTGATTGGTTCTGGAAGCACAACCTCATTTTCACCTGCAAGCATCAAACGATATAGCTGCATATTCAAGGCTTCCCTGTGATAATCTAGCTCCTCTTTCAATCTATCTGATAATTCTGAATGGATATCTTTGGTTGATATGGCAGAATCAATACGCTCATATAAGGAAAAAACAAGTTTCAGCTGGTTTAAATCTGCGTTAATTGCAGAATCCATATCTGGGTATTGCAGTTTTACAGCTACTTTTTCATTGTTGTACCTTGCTTGATGTACCTGCCCTAGTGAAGCTGCCGAACAGGCCTTTTTATCAAAGCTCTCAAATTTATCCTCCCACCCGTCTCCGAGCTCGGAGCGCATGCGTCTTTTAACAAACAACCAACCCATGGACGGCGCATCTGCTTGCAAGGCTGCTAGTTCTTCTGCATATTCTTTTGGAAGTGCATCTGGGATAGTTGATAAAATCTGGGCGACCTTCATTAACGGGCCTTTCAGACTTCCCAAGGCCTCGCGAAGTTGGTTTGCATGCTTGCCTCGGTCTAGCTCAATCCCTAAATATCGCTCTCCTGCCAGCCTTGCTGCAAGACCAGACATAGTGCTTGTTACTTGGGCGTATCTGCGCAATCTGCCACCGATACTAGAGCGCTCTTCACTATCTGCCATTATTGTAAATCCTCTACCTGATCTATCATGGAGGAGATCATATCAAGACCCTTATTCCAGAATTCTGGTGCAGATGGGTTCAATGAGAAAGGTGCTAAGGCACTGTCAAATCTAACTGTACCGCCGCTTCTCAATAGCGTTTTATAATGCGTGTTAAATTCTGGGTCTGAGCCATCTTGGTATACCTGCCAAAGTGCATTTACAAGGCAATCTCCAAATGCATATGCATAAACATAAAAAGGCGAATGCACAAAATGGGGAACATATGCCCAAATAGGCTTAAAACTATCATCTATACGAATTGAGGGTCCAAGAGCTTGTTTTTGTGTTTCCACCCAAAATTGTGATATCTGCTCTGAACTTAATTCACCGTCCCGGCGATGGGTGTGCACTAAATTTTCAAAATTATGGAATGCGACCTGACGAACAACCGTATTCAGCATATCCTCGATTTTATCAGCTAACATAAAGCGCTTAGCCTGCTCGGATTTTTCTGCATTTAGAATAGCATTAAATGTAAGCATTTCTGAGAACACAGAAGCCGTTTCAGCAAGCGTTAGCGGCGTTGAAGACATTAGCTCCCCCTGCTCTGCTGCAAGAAGCTGATGAACACCGTGACCCATTTCATGTGCTAATGTCATCACATCACGAGAGTAACCTTCAAAATTCATTAGAATATAGGGATGAATAGTTGTTACAGTAGGGTGTGAGAAAGCACCGGATGCTTTGCCATCTCTGATTTCTGCATCTATCCAAGGGTTATCAAAAAACTGCTTTGCCAGCTGCCCCATTTCAGGATCGAAGCTATCAAAAGAGGATTGAACGATTTCGCATGCTTCCTGCCAGCTAAATTTGCGCCCCTCGCGTCCTGACACAGGGGCGTTTCTATCCCACCATGCCATCGTATCACCCCCAAGCCATCGAGCTTTCATTTGATAATATCGATGTGATAGCTCTGGCATTCTTTTCGTGACAGTATCAACCAAAGTATCAACAACATGGTCATCAACATCATTTGCAAGATTTCGTGACGATATAACGCCCTGATAGCCTCTCCAACGCTCTTCTGTATCTTTTTGCTTGGAAATGGTATTTGTAATCAGGGTAAATAGGCGCAAATTATCACTCAAAACCTCTGATAATGATGCAGCTGCCCTCGCTCTTATATCAGGGTCCGCTTTAGATAACTTATTAAGGATTTCGGTCTCAGTAAGCTTCTCGCCATTAAAATCAAACCGAAGCTCTGAGAATGTTTCATCAAATAATCTGGTCCATGCCTGCCTATTTGTGGGGGATTGTTCAACCAGTAATTTCTCAAGTCTTGGCTCAAGATTATACCTAGCGGCCGATCTGACCAATCTCAGCCATGGTTGGTAATAGGCTACTGACTCATCTTTTAACACTGCTAGATACTGCTCTTCTGGCATGGATGCTAATTCAAGTTCAACAAAAACAAGATTAGACTGAACCGCATTTATCGCTTCACTCATATTTTGGGCATGCTGGGCATAATCAGGATTACTGGTATCTGCAGCAAAGGTAAGGTCTGCGTGAGAGGAGATTTTACCCATAGCGCTAATGATCTGCTCAAAACGCGTAATAAGATTACCAAGCTCATCAGCTGTCAATAAAGCAATTTTGCCCTCATATGCGTGCTGTAATGCAACAGCCTCATCAGACCATTTTTTTAAATCAGTTCTGATTTGCTGTGAGTCTATAGTTTCATAAAAATCGGTTAGTGACCAAACCGGCAATGTATTTGCCATTCGCTAGAATCCTTTTATATAATTAGGAAAAATAGAATATAACAGATAATGTTGATGCCCTTAAAAACAATTATTTCTTAAAAAATCATATCCATATCTGGATAAGATTATGTATATTCTACCTTGCCTATTTTTATCAAAAGCCGACATAATTATCATGCAACCCATTCTAAGTAAATAGACGCGTATGCCCCAGATTCAAGGACTAGGTCCAAAAGAAGATACCCTATGCGAGATGTTTTTTAATCGCGCAAAACGCCAGCCTAACCATGCGTTTATTTGGACTAAACAGGAATATGACTGGGTAAGCCATAGCTGGGGAGATGTTGCCAATCAGGTAGAGATTATTGCAAGCGCATTGGCACAGCGCGGTATCACAGCAGGTGCCAGAGTAGCAATTCTATCTGAAAATAGGCTTGAATGGATTATAGCTGACCTTGCCATTATGTCTATCGGTGCGATTTCTGTTCCACTATTCACAACCTATACCCAGACCGATATTACCTATCTTTTATCTCATTCAGGCGCTCGGGCTATCATCTGTTCTAATTCTGAACTCACGGCTCTGGCTGAGACCGCAGCTCAGGATTCCAGAGATTGTTACTTAATGGTTGTAATGGAACACAGTAAATTGCTCTACCACTCACTTAATCTGGCAATTGTAGGTTGGGGTGAATTAATAGAAGAAGGAAGAGTGGCGATTGCTCATTGTGAATTTCAGTCCCCTGAAATGTCTGCAGATGATGTGTGTTGTATTATTTACAGCTCGGATGGTGATGAAAAACCTAAGGGGGCGATGCTAACCCATCGCTCAATCATGGCTAATCTTGCTGGCGCTGAGGGCTTGTTGCGCGATTTATCTTTAGGGCGTGAGGTGTTTTTATCCATGCTGCCGCTTAGCCATGCCTATGAACATTCAGTTGGTTTATTCTTCCCGATACACATTCGAGCAGAGATTTATTTACTGCATCGACCAGAAGCGCTGAGCTCAGCAATCATTGAGGTCAAACCAACAATTATGACAGCGGTTCCAAGATTATATGAAATATTGCGTGATAGAATTCACGCCTCCTATCGGCATAAGGGTATCCTTAATCGTAAAATGCTGGATAGAGCTGTTTATCTGGGACGTAAAAACGTGCAGAAGGAGCCCTTAACCCTGCTGGAAAAAATCGAGAATAGCTATCTGAACCTGACGGTAAGGCGCCATATTAATGCGCGACTTGGTGGACGGCTAAAAGCATTTGTGTCAGGCGCAGCTGCATTAGACCCAAATATCGGTTATTTCTTTCTTGCTTTGAATGTCCGCATTCTTCAAGGATATGGACAAACAGAAGCATCACCAGTAATCGCTGCTAATCCCCCCAAAAAAATAAAAATTGAGACGGTTGGCAAATTACTGGTTGGTGTTGAGGCTAAACTTACAAAACTGGGTGAAATTTGTATTCGAGGCGATCTTGTGATGAAGGGATATTGGAATGACCCTGTTGCTACAAAGAAAAAATTGCGTGATGGATGGCTATTAACAGGGGATATTGGAACGTTCCATCCAGATGGCTATATCAGCCTAACAGGACGGAAAAAGGATATTATCATTAATTCAGGCGGTGATAATATCTCTCCTGTAAAAATTGAAACTGTTTTAGAAGCGCACTCAGATATTGATCAAGCAATGGCTTATGGCAATCAGCATTCCTATATCACAGCTGTTATTACGCCAAACCAGTTATTAGCAAAAAAATTACAATATGATCAAACTGAAATAGCTAACACAATATCAGAGGCAATCAAAACAGCTAATGCAAGGCTAAGTAGCCTTGAGAAAGTTAGAAGTTTTATATTAAGTGATGAGCCATTTTCAATCGAAAATGAATGTCTGACAGCTTCTGGAGCCCTAAAACGCCAGCAAATAAATCAGCTATATAGCGAGCGGTTAGAACAATTATATCAGCGCAAAACTTCGTAATTCAGCTGATAAATAAACATCTCACCCCTGTATTATTGGTCACACATTAAGCAGTAAATATTCTCTCTCCCACGGAGAGATAACTTCTAAAAATGCTTCAGCCTCGGCACGCTTTACTTCATTAAATACCGATATAAAATCAAGCCCTAATACGTCCTTCAGTTTTGTTGCCTTATCCAGATTATCAAGTGCCATGTCAAGATTTCTGGGCAATGTAACCAAATTATCGGACTCTTTAACCATTGGTTTTGCAGGTTCGATTTTTTCTTCAATGCCAAGAAGAATACAAGCAAATGTCAGTGCTATTGACAGATACGGGTTGGTATCAGCTCCTGGAATTCTGTTCTCAATGCGTCTGCTGCGATAGTCACCTGCAGGCACTCTTAATCCAACTGTGCGGTTATCAATGCCCCACGCAACGTTTGCAGGTGCATCATATGTGGTAACAAATCTTCTATAGCTATTAACATAAGGGGCCATCAATGCCATTCCACCAGCAAGATAGCGCTGTAATCCTCCAAGGGCATGCCGAAACATTTCTGTATCCTGACCAGCAGAATTGGAGAACATATTGCTACCATCTTGCAGATTGCAAACTGAACAATGCAAATGCATGGAGGAGCCAGGCTGATATTGCATTGGTTTTGCCATGAATGTTGCATGGATGTTATGGTTTAGAGCCGTTTGTCTTACCGTGCGCTTAAAAATCAAAGCTTGGTCAGCTAGTGTTAATGCTTCTCCATGATTGAAGTTAATTTCCATCTGTGCGGCACCGCCCTCATGTACCAGCGTGTCAATATCAAGCCCCATAGCCTCACAATGGTCATAAACATCTTCAAAAAACGGATCAAAATCATTAACAGCATCAATGCCATAAGCCTGCTTTCCAGTCTCCGCTCTTCCCGACCTTCCAGGAGGCGTTTTTAAAGGATAGTCTGGATCTGAGCTTTGCGACACCAGAAAAAACTCAAGCTCGGGTGCAACAATTGCAGAAAGCCCTTTATCGTTAAGTGCTCTGATTACGCGCTTTAAGACAGACCGAGGTGCAACAGTTACTTCTGTATCGTCCAGATAATAAGCATCGTGAATAATCTGCGCTGTTGGTTCAGAATACCACGGCACCAAATAAGCGGCATTTTCGTCAGGTTTTAAAACCACATCCCCAACAGCTGCATTTAATACAACAGAATCATGATAATCACCTGTGACCGTCTGTCCAAATACATATTCTGGCAGACGAAGCCCACTTCCTTGAAGCACCTTATGGTATTTTTCAGCAGGCAAAATCTTGCCTCTGGGAATACCCGCGATATCAGGAACTAGACATTCAACTTCTGTAATAGTTCGCTCTGAAAGCCATTCTTTTAATTTTTGAGTCATCTGTTATGTGCTCACTTTTTAAGTTCAGCATAAGTGGCATCTAGCGCCTGCTTTAATTTTTCAATTGTTATATCAATATCCTTAGTCTGAAAACTTAATGGAGGCGATAAAATCATTCCATCGCGTACAGCGCGCACCATTAATCCACCTTTAATTGCATGATCGCGGCATAGCGTTCCAACCTCGCCAATAGGATCAAACAATACAGGCCCAGATTTATGCTGTACAAGCTCAATACAAGCAAGCAATCCAAAGCTGCGTGTTTCACCAACAAGTGGATGGCTATCAAGGTGTTTAATAGCGTCTCCAAGATAAGGTGCTGTTATATCACGCACATGCTCTATCAGACCTTCTGTTTCAATAAGCTCAAGATTAGCAAGTGCAACAGCTGCAGATACCGGATGACCTGAATAGGTAAATCCGTGATAAAACTCACCCCCTTCATTAATCAAATGTTCGGCGATTTTATCACTCACCAGCACAGCTGACATTGGCATATATCCAGATGTAAGGCCTTTGGCGAGTGTAACGACATCAGGCTTTAAATCCATTGTTTGGCTAGCAAACCAATTTCCAGTTCTACCAAATCCAGTTATTACTTCATCTGCAATGAATAATATCCCAAATTCATTGCAAATCTTTTGAATATGCTCGAAATACCCATCTGGCGGGATAATAACGCCGCCAGCACCCTGCACAGGTTCTGCGATAAAGGCTGCGACTTTATCAGCGCCAACTTCTAGAATTTTTTCTTTTAATAATTTAGCAGAACTTTCTGCAAACTGGGCTTCTGTTTGATTTCCCTGATATAAAAATCCATAGGGTGGTCTTATATGCTCGAAATCTGCCTCATGAGCTGATTGCTCATGCATGGCTTTCATTCCGCCCATACTAGCCGCCATAATAGTAGACCCATGATACCCATATTCACGGCCTATAATGACACGCTTTTCAGGATGCCCTTTTAAAGCCCAGTAATGCCGTACTAAGCGAATAATAGTATCATTCGCCTCAGACCCTGAATTAGCGTAGATTACATGGTTTAAATGTTCTGGCGCAATAGAGGCCAGTTTAGCCGAAAGCCTTGCCACAGGCTCGTTACTGGTCTTAAAAAAGCTATTATAATAGGGCAGTTTATGCATTTGTTCGGTGGCGGCATTGACCAGCTCATCTCTGCCATATCCGACATTAACGCACCATAGACCTGCCATAGCATCCAAAATCGCATGGCCATCACTATCATAAATCATATGACCTTGCGCGTGGGTGATTATGCGTGTGCCTTCTTTTTTCAGAGCTTTAAAATCAGAAAATGGGGGTAGATGATGATGCTCTTCAAAACGCTGAAGATCCATTTGATTTTGCACAAGGCACCATCCTTTTCCAAGCTTTATAGTATTCAGCTATTTTATAAAAATTCTATCTGCCTTAAATAGAATACATGTTATAATTGCTCTATTTATCTTTTAAATCAGTATCCAGTATAACGCTTTTAGAAAAATTGTAACCTTACATGATATATCATAATGTCAATTAGTCATATTTCAAAATCAATTTATCAGCTTGATATTACGCCTCCTGATTTTCGTGGCGCGCTAAGCACAGATATCACATGCGATATTGCTATTATTGGGGGCGGTCTAACCGGAGTTTCAACCGCCTTATCCCTTAGCGAGAAGGGCTTAAATGTTTGCTTATTTGAAGCTGGCAGTATTGGCGATGGCGGTTCTGGGCGAAATGGGGGGCAGATTTGTCAAGGCTGGTCTGCGAGTTTTGAGAAGCTTTCAAAATATATTGACCCGAAACTTCAGCAAGACATGTGGCTAACCGGTATTGAAGGCCCCACTCTTATTAAAAATAGAATTGAGAAATATAATATAGATTGTGATGTTCAATGGGGGTATGTGCACACAGCAATACATAAAGGACATATGCGCGAGTTAGATGACTATCAAAGGAGCTTTGAGCAAAGAGGATATTCTCAGCTAACCGCCCTTCCTGATAAATCCTCTTTATTTAACTATATATGCTCTGATGCTTATATTGGCGGGCTTTATGATAGTGGTAGCGGGCATTTACATCCGCTAAAATATCTCATTGGGCTTGCCAAAGCAGCAACAAAAGCAGGGGCTCATATTTATACTAACAGCCCTATATCCTCTATACAGACAACCAAACACACAAACAAATTAATCACAGAAAATGGTCTTATTATTTCAGCAGAACAGCTTATCATTTGTGGTAATGTGTATCTAGGCTCTGTTGCACCAAAAAAGCTGCGAGGACGTATTGCGCCTGTAACATCATCTGTTATGGCAACTGAACCACTTAGCGTCTCAGAAATAGAAGATACAATTCCATCTAAAGCAGCGATTGCTGATGGAAATACGGCTTTGAATTATTTTCGGATTGATACGCAAAATAGGCTTATTTTTGGTGGCCGTGCAAGCTATCTTAATACAGACCCTCTTAATGTTGAGGCAGACCTGAAAAACCGCATGAAGGCTGTGTTTCCTAATCTCATGCACAAAAAAATTATGCAAGCATGGTCAGGAAGAATAGGTATTACTGTTAATAGATTACCTGATTTTGGCAGAGTTTCAGACACGGCAATTTACGTGCAAGGCTATTCTGGACATGGCGTTGCATTTTCTGGCGTAGCTGCACATATTCTAAGTGAAGCAGCCACTGGAAATAATAAGAGATTTAATCAGCTTATCAAAGTCCCACACATGCCCTTTCCAGGTGGGCCTCTTAGAACGCCGATTCTAGCCCTTGGAATGGGTTGGTATAAAATGAAAGATTATTTTCAGATTTAGGCTTTTTGAAAGGCTTTCACACAAATCCAGTTATGTATAATTGTAGCAGCGGCAATAGCGGTAATTTCTGCATGATCAAATGGTGGGCTGACTTCGACTAAATCAAAGCCAACCATGTTTAATGGCGCCAAACCCCGCATAATCGTTAATGCCTGCCAGCTTGCTATTCCGCCAGATACGGGTGTTCCAGTACCTGGGGCAAAGGCTGGGTCCAAAACATCTATATCAAAGCTCACATAAACAGGCCGTCCTTTAAGATGAGATAGTATTTCTTCTAAAACCGCCTTAGTCCCCATTTCATGAAATTGTGGGCAGGTTATTTGCTTGATGCCGACCTCTAGCTCATTATGGGTTCGCAATCCCACCTGAATAGAGCTTTGAGTATCGATAAGCCCCTCTTCTACAGCGCGAAGAAACATCGTGCCATGGTCAAACTCCCCCATAGAGGGCCAAGTATCACAATGCGCATCAAATTGAAGCAGTGAGATAGGCCCATATAACTCTGCATGTGCTTTTAAGAGTGGATAACTTATGAAGTGATCGCCGCCCATTGAAAGCAAAGATGCCCCAGAACTTATAATTGATTTAGCCTGCTCATAAATATCTGAAATAATCGTCTCTGGCTTATGCGGGTTTAGCAGGAAATCACCAGAATCAATAACGCCTACCCTAGAAAATGGATCAAAGCCAAACGGAAATGACGGTAATTCTGCCAATTGAACAGAGGCAGCCCTTATTGCTCTGGGCCCTAATCTGCATCCAGGGCGATAGGTTGTTGCGTTATCAAACGGTATGCCAGCAACCACGATATCTGCTGTATCAAACGCAACTGAATAAGGGCATCTCAGTAAACTTGTAGCGCCAGAATAGGTGGGCTCAAAAAATCTTTTATCAGCCCTATCATTGCGCCAAGCCTGATCTGATAATGGAGGTGATTGGCTGTTATTATTGTGTGTCATTAAACTCTCCTGATACTGCCAATCTGATTTCTTGTTTTTTGGTGGCAATAAACATCTCTCTTAAGGTTGGTGGCATCATTCTGCGCATATGCTCTGAGTTTTCAAAAATGGATAAAGCTGTTTTAAGGTCTCGCGGCAATCTCTTTAAATCAGCCTCATATCCGTTGCCGGAGATAGGCGGTGGTGGTACCAGCATCTCGTCAATTCCATCTAGTATAGAGGCAACCAAAATAGCAAACAGCAAATACGGATTGCTATCTGCCCCTGCCACGCGAAGCTCTAATCTTCTTGCCTCAGGAGGGGCATTGGGGATTCGAACCGCCACTGTGCGATTATCAAACCCCCACCCAATATTTAACGGTGCGTGACTATTTTCCTGCAATCTGTCATAGGATGCTGGCAGCGGAGCCATAATAGCCGTTGCTGGCTCTAATAGCTTGAGAGTAGCTGCTATTGCGGCATTAAAGTAGGCTTCATCTTTTGCGAATAGATTTTCTGAGCGAGTATTTTCCATCGATATATGACAATGCAGACCATTCCCTGATAGGGTTTTTTTAGGCTTTGCGGCAAACGAAACAGATAAGCCTTTCGCTTGTGTGTATGCTGTAAGGCTATGTTTTAAAACAAGAATTGCATCGGCTAAATGGCATAAATCTGAGCTAGGCGATAATACAATTTCAATCTGGCCGATGCCTGCCTCAGATAATACAGATTCAATTTGAACATCAAGCTGCTCTGTCATGTAATGAATATCTTTTAAAAACGCATCTACTGAATCCAAAGCGAGCAATGATAGTAATTGCGGCTCTGATAAAATAGGGGAGGATACCGTATCCGAAAAAAGGCAGAATTCGAGTTCAACACCACATTTAAAAACAAAATTTTCGGCACGAGCTCTATTCATAACTGTTATAAGAAAAGCTCTAGGGCACCCTTCAAACAACGCGCCATTTTCATCTGTAAGTCCCAATGGCATTAACAGAACAGGCTTTGATAAATGTCTCAATAAGAGTTGAGGTGCATTTTGGAAAGTTGCCGTTCCGTCCTTATCTCCTGTTGCAAAAACGAATTTACTACCTTCAATATCATGCCCATATATATCAATATTCTGAACCGATAATGGGAGTTGAACCCCGTTATTCATTATCTTAGAATAGGAGGTTGGCGGCACTCTTTTGCCGCGCATTATGCCGTTTAAATCAAAAATGCCAGCTTGGATATGATCTATCCCGGCAAGATTTACCTGATTATTTGCAAGCAAATTTTTAGACATTTAACCTCGCTTGTTTAAATAGCTCATCAATAATATCAAACTCCCTACAACTCAGCACTCTTTTTATATCAGCCCGTAATTAAGAGGGATAATTTTGCAGACATATGTGATTAAACTGTGTTTTTGAAACTCTGAGAGTATATTTTAATATTTAGAAAATGGAACCTATTTGGGATAATCACAGAACACATTACACTATTGTTTTTAGGTTGGTCTGTTATCTTATGACAGGTTTAATAAACTGGACACTATACAAATGAAGTTAATATTCATATCTTTTCGTATCCTTTGGCCTTTCAGTATCCTCTGGGTCTTATTTACAACTCCAGTTAACGCGGCCGACAACGCCATTTTAGTGCAGTCCACAACTTCAACTAAGAATTCTGGCTTCTATGATTATATTCTCCCAAAATTTCAATCAGAAACTGGTATTACCGTAAATGTTGTTGCTGTTGGAACAGGGGCTGCAATAAAGAATGCCCGTAATTGTGACGGGGATGTTTTGCTGGTCCATAGTCCGGAGCATGAACAGAAATTTGTTGCCGATGGCTATGCAGAAAAACGTTATGATGTGATGTATAATGACTTTGTGATTGTTGGTCCTAATACCGACCCAGCTGGACTGAGTGAACTGCAAGATGTTACATTAGCGTTTGAAAAAATAGCTCTGACAGGCGCCAAATTTGCATCTCGCAGCGATAATTCTGGCACCCATTCTAAAGAGCTTTCTATCTGGAGGGACGCTCGCTTAAACCCAGAAGCATGGTCTGGGAAATGGTATTTTGAAACTGGCTCTGGCATGGGAACTACTCTCAATACAGCTGTTGGTATGAGCGCCTATACGCTGGTTGATAGGGCAAGCTGGCACTCATTCTCAAACAAACATGATTTTCGCATTATTATGGAGGGAGATAAGCGGTTATTTAACCCATACGGTATAATGCTTATTAGCAAAGAGAAATGCCCTTCGGTGAAATCAAAAGAGGGCCAATTATTTATTGACTGGCTTATTTCAGATAAAGGACAGAAGATAATCGGACAATTTACAATTAATAATAGGCGCGTTTTTAACCCGCACTCAGATTAGTAATTTTTTGACTATGTTTGACTATGATTCTTGGAAAAATATTTCGCTAAAAAATTCAATTTAAAAGATACAATGTAAGTGACGCCATAAAAATGTGTCATTCTGTGGTGACCCCGACAGGACTCGAACCTGTTACCTCGGGATTAGGAATCTCGCGCTCTATCCTGATGAGCTACGGGGCCATCAATTATGAAACGATGTTATGCATCTCATTATATAAAATATCAGCTTTTGATATTAACCATCAGACACGTAAACCATGCTTATTTTATACCAATTTATGTAACCTAACGAGGTGCTGGAAGCAATTTGAATATGCGCGCATGCGGATAATCATCATATACCAGCTTGAAATTCTTAGTATCAAATCTGCCAAGATGAAACATCTGATTAAAACTACTATAAAACAACTCTTCATGAAGAAGAGCTACTTTAGCTACTTCACCACTCCTGTCTTTCATAATTTGAAACATATTTAATGCGTCATCCCTAAAACGCTTGCTACCAATAAGCCGACCACCATGAGCTTCTACAACAAGATCTAAGACAGAGTTTCCATCTATCTTGCCCTCTCTTAAATCAACAGCAGAATCGTTGCATCTGATTAATCCCGGCACTTTACTATCTGCACAATTTAAAAAATTATAGACCAAATTCTGTCCGGTCTTATGACCTTTTGCCAGAATTGGCGCGCCTAAATCTATATCCCACCTTCCAATTTTCGAAATAGAGGGTATCCAACCTGTCATCTGATCTGTCAGCATTAAATATACTGCTGGTGCTGGCTTATCTCTGTTATCTATCATTATTTGTGTTAAGGCCGTTCTATTCTCAACCTCTGCTTCCAAACTAGACAACCCGCCACGCGCAAGAAAACGAAGTGTATCTGCTGTATAAACAGGATTACTAGATAGCAGTGCGTCTGCAATAAAATAATTCGTATTACTTCGATGTGTCCCAGGGTCTGTGAAGGTTGGCAGACCGTTCATCAGCATTGATGCATATCCATAATCCCACCAGCTGGCAACAACGCTATTCTCGCCCTCTGACATAGGCTTAATTTCTGACATGGCTTTTATAATAGGAACCGGAATAGACGGTCTTGCTAGCTGATTAACAGGGCCTGTAACCCAGATAAATAGTAACAAGGCAGCACAAGCAGCTGCAGATGCCGATATGCTAATGGCTTGTGCTAAATTTCCTAATCCAGTTGAAAACTGATAAACAGCTAATCTTGTAATTAATACAGCCAGATAGGCGCCTCCAAACCAGAAAAATGGTGCAGAATAAAATAACGCTCTATTACCAAGTACGATTGTGAACAACGCAAATCCAGCAAGCGGCGCGTAAGCTACTGCCATAACAGGATGCCTGACTGCCCAGAAAACCATACCCAACAAACAAAATACACTCATAAAGACAGAACCTGTCATTCGAGTTAATATTTCAGTAAATGCAATTTGCGATGCTTCTGTAACCGTGGATATAACGCTACTAAAAACAAAATTATGATAGTTTAATTCAGTCAAAAGATAGGTAGATTCAAGCGGGTTTCTAAGCCCAACCCCAGAAATTACAACAAAAAGAGCTGATAACCCCAGAATGCGTCGCCAATCGCGGCTAACAATAAGGGTGAGCCAGAATAACGCAAATGCTGCCATAATAATAAGTTCAGGTTTACCATACCAGCTATCAAATAATCGTGCTGTCAATCCAGCCATTACGGTAAAGAATAAACCCCATTTTATATCTTTTGCTCGTCCGGCACACATCACCATTGCAAACATAAAATACATAAAGCCCAAATTCAGCTGGTCTGTATCTATTCTGCCCATAGAGGAGCGCCAGTAATACGCAATCGACAAGCCGCCGCCAGCAGCAGCTACCGATGCCTCGAGCCAATAGCCCGTAACACCAAAGGCAATAATAACGGCAATAGCTGTAATTATTGCTGTATAAGGAATAATTTTATTTCCGGTTGTTAACAATGATTGCGGCGATGAATCCTCTGCAAAATAGGCAATAGTTGTAGCAAATAAAGGGGGGGAGCGTTCGGTTTTCTGTGTTAATTTAGGGTCATATTGATTGCTTGGAAAAGAGCGCAAGGTTTGATAATCATCAATTGTTTGCCCTGATTTTAAATGACCGGCGATACCTAGAAAAAAGCCTGCATCCATTGTTGTGAATAGAGGTGTTTCTTCAAAGAAAAACTCAGATTTATTTTGCTCCCATATCTGCCAATTAATATGCCGAGCCTGAAAATTCATAAAGCTTGCCACAATACCAAGTATGAGAGCTAAAAGAATTGTCAAAGATGTGATTTTCTGGGTGAACTGGCTATTCTGAAACATTTTCTCATGCCATGCTGTCATGATTGCTAAAACTGCCATTTATTCTCCCAATTATCGCATTAATATCTCAAAGCTTTGATCCTGTTATAAATTAACTTCATCTCGATAACAATAAAAGAGGCGCGGCAAGATTAAATTCTATTTTTCAACCTAGTCAAATTTGATGAATGGCAGTATTATTGGAATATGGTTTTGTTGATGAAGAGCAGATTATGAAAAAACTGGACCCGATTTTTGATAATATAAAATCATTACGGACTATTGCTTCAATAGAAGTTTTAGCAGCCAACGCTCTTAGCATTGATAAAACTGTTTTACAAAAACTGGATATCGACACACCTATCCTAGAGGAAATGGTTACGCATTTAGATTCAAATTTGTTGGTAGCGCATCAGCTTAATCAATTAAAATTACTTTTGAAAGATGCTGAGATTGCAGCCCTTTCAGAAAAGCTTGAAGAAAAAAATCATCCAAAATCGGACTTACCAAAATTGGATTTACCAAAATCGGATTTAAATGATCCTGCCCCTGAGCACGCAAACCCTGGGCATGTAAATAGTTTGATGAATGACATTAAAATAGCTGTTTCCACTGCGACAACGGATATAAATCAAAATAATGCAAAGTCGGATCAGAAAACCATCTTGCACAATATTAACGAAAATGTGCTTTTGGAAAACACGCTATCAGACGAAACCAAACAGTTTATCGAATTAACCTTGAACCAGATAGTAAGAGAACATCTTAACACTATCATTGATGACATCATGCAGGGGAAAAAAGAAAAAAAGTCAAAAGTACTTGATTTGAGTGAAGTGTCTATTCCCAAAAAAAATCAACCTAATAAAAAATAATCTAAAATATGGATTTATTGAATATGATAGACTAAAAATCCGTAATGGAATTATGGGCTATCATTGCAATCATAGGGGCAACCGCGCAATCCCTGCGCACAGTTTGTCAGAAAATCTTAATCCCGCGTACTGGTGAATTAGGGGCCAGCTTTAGCCGATTTGTTTATGGCATTTTATTTGCCTGGATTTGGACATTTGCGATTTGTCTTAAAACAGGTACCTCTTTGCCTGAAATGAACATGCTGTTTTTTGTGTTTGTCGGCTTTGCAGCACTGCTCCAAATAGCCTTCACTATATTGCTCATTATGATGTTTAATCATCGAAATTATGCAATTGGCATTGCTCTATCAAAAACTGAAATCCTTCAAACCGCCCTGTTGGAAGCCATTTTAATAGGCTATGTGGCAAGCTTTTCTACACTATTTGCAATCATAATTGGACTTGTTGGTATTGCTCTTCTGAGTTACCAAAAAATTGAAATCGCTAATGGACATAAGGTTCATTTATTCTTCTCCCCTTCTCACTTTTTGGGAATTGGCTCAGGTGCAGCGCTCGCATTAGCAAATATATTCTACTTCAAGGCGACTATACTTCTAGACGGTGATTTGCTTTTGCTAGATGCTAGTTTTACAGCTGCGATAGCTATTACCATGCAAACCATTATTCTTGGCACCTACCTAATTCTAAGACAGCCTGAACAATTAATGCTGTGTCTTGCTAACTGGAGAATTGGCATATTCATAGGCATTACAGCAGCTGTCTCTACTGCGGCATGGTTTATGGCTTTTGCTATGTTTCATCTTGGCGCTGTTCGCGCTATTGGCCAGATAGAATTAATTATATCGATTTTGTTTTCGTGGCTTTTTTTGAAGGAAAAAATTACTCTGCTTGAAGTAATCGGCATTAGCGTGCTTGGCATTTCCATTATACTTGTGCTGTTATATGCTTAACTCGGAAGAGATACTTTTATGAAAATCCTGCATATTACCAGCGATACTAAACCAGGCGGCATTCAAAACGCATTTGAAGCCTATCTTAGCGTGCTTTCAGCCATGCCTCAGTTTGAGAATATTTATTTCACGCCTAATAGAGTGCCGTTTTACGAACGCCAATATAATGCGCGGCACCTACATATGTCATGGATGCAAAAAACACTTCTGAGAAGAGCTGCGTATCTGCCTATTCAAAAACTCCATCGCCATTCTTTTGAAATTGGGCTTGCGCATAACGGGTTTATCTGTGCGAGCATTCAGAAATATTGCAAACACGTAATAGGTATTTGTCATAATGACAAGCCAGCGCAATTTAAGGATGCAGACCATCTTATATGCTTAACGCCAAATGCAGTGCAGCAAGCAAAAGAATTAGGCAGAGATAATAATACTATCCACATGTTACCTCATTATTTTGAACCTCAAACAAAATCCAGTGTTACTTCGAATCCCAGTATTCAGGCAAATCCCAAGGTAACAATTGGTGCCGCAGGCAGGTTTGTTGAAAAAAAAGGGTTTAAGACATTTATAGATGCAGCCGCTAAAATCAGGCGTGAATACCCAGAAACTGAATTCCTACTTGCAGGGGATGGTTCATTATCCACACAGCTCCGCTCCTATGCTGAACAGAGCGGTAATCCTGTAAGATTTACCGGATGGGTTGATATCGAGAATTTTGCACCCTCAATTGATATATTTTGTCTTCCCTCTCTTGATGAGCCGTTTGGCTATATATTAGCTGAAATGATGCATCATGGTGTTGCTATAATTGCGACTAGAACAAATGGTCCATTATGGATTTGTGAAGAGGATGAGAATGCGCTTTTTTTTCAGCCCTCAGATAGTAATGAGCTGGCACATTGCTTAAGAACTCTGATAACAGATCCTCAGAAAAGGCTTCGCTATCAACATAATGCGATAAAGGCCATTAATGATAAACGTTTTTCAAAACAGGCTTTTGCAGAACATCTTTTTTCAATTATCTCTAAGATAACCAAAAATCAGAGTGATAATCAAAGCTGAGAGATAGGAAGCGCTGTTGAATATTTAATTTCTTCCATTGCAAAAGAAGAACTAACGTCTTTTAATGGAACCTCAGATATTAATTTTTTATAAAATGTATCATAAGCTGCCATGTTTTTTACAACCACCCGCAATAGATAATCCACATCACCTGACATGCGATAAAACTCTACAACTTCTTCATATTCAGAAATTTTTGTTGCGAATTTATTCAGCCAGTCCGATGAATGTTCGGTAATTTTTATCGCCACAAAAACAGACATTCCAAGGCCAACCTGCTTGGCATTTAGCAATGCAACACGGCTTCTGATAATACCTTCTTCCTCAAGCTTCTGGATTCGCCTCCAACATGGTGTTACAGAGAGACCTACCTTTCGTGCAATATCGGCTACAGGTTGAGCTGAGTCTTGTTGCAGTATAACTAGAATTTTTTTGTCGACAGCATCCATTAAACTGGTCTCCTAATTGATTTAAGATAAACCCACATGATTTTGCAGAAAATTAAAAATATTTTCTAAATTAAGCTTAATTATACCAGAAAAGACAAAAATATTCTACCCTAATTAGGGTTGTCACTCGCCTATTTGTTCGCCACTATGCAGATTATGAATTTGACCCATTCTGAAATTTCGCACCACCTCTTCCCTACCGGATGGCAGGATTATCGATTGATCGATTCTGGGGATGGTCAAAAGTTAGAACAATTTGGCCCCTATCGGTTTGTTAGACCTGAAGCTCAGGCATTATGGGCACCAAGACTAGAAAAATCTGTCTGGCAGCGAGCAGATGGACATTTTATCACATCAGGACAAGATAGTGAGAAGGGTGGAAGCTGGCGTTTAAATAGCTCTCTTCCAGAGAACTGGCAGATGCAGTTTGAAGATATTCATTTCTTTGCAATGCCAACATCATTCAGGCATCTAGGGTTTTTCCCAGAACAATCTGTTCATTGGCAATGGTGCGCCCAAAAAATCAAGAATTTTATAAAGATTCATAATCGAGCACCTCGGATTTTAAATCTATTTGCCTATTCCGGAATTGCCAGTTTGCATGCCGCAAATGCAGGTGCGGAAATCACCCATATCGATGCAAGTAAGAAAGCAGTTCAGCTTGCATTTGACAATAGAGCTCTTAGCAAATTAGAGGATGCCCCTATTCGGTTTATCACTGAAGATGCATTGCAATTCGTTCAACGCGAATTAAGGCGCGGTAAGTCATATGACGGGATAATTCTAGACCCCCCTAAATATGGCAGAGGACCAAAAGGGGAGATATGGCAATTGCACGAAAACCTTCCATCCTTATTATCTAATTGTCAGCAATTAATGTCTAACTCGCCTTTATTTCTGGTAGCAACTATTTATGCAGTTCGGCTTTCTATTATTTCTGTTCATGCTGCGATAGCTGATAGCTTCTGTGATATGGGAGGGGAATTAACATCTGGTGAGATAGCTCTTATTGAAGATGATACAGTATCAAGCAATCCACCAAGAGCGATTGGACAAGCCCTTTATGCAAGATGGTGTGGTCTAGCAACATAAGGCTAACAGGGGGATACTATCCGGTGATACTGTACGGCGATTCTCCCTAATCTGATTGATTCCGCAAAAATTCATATAGAGAAATGCCAGTAGCAACCGCCAAATTCAAACTATCAGAGCGACCCTGCATTGGCATTGCAATAATCTGATCACATGCCTGTCTTAGTTTTGTGGGCAATCCTGCCTGCTCATTCCCCATTAAAATAATACATGGCGCGCGCCAGTCAGCGGTACGATAATCAATACTAGATTGCAAAGCAGTACCTATCACGGATCCCTTAAATTCTTTTTTAAAGGTGATAAATTCTTCGCTAGTGCAATGACTTACCTTTAGCGTAAAAATAGCGCCCATCGACGCTCTTACAGATTCAACAGAAAATGGATCGGTACAATCATCAATTAGAATAACACCATCTGCAGCAACCGCATCTATTGTGCGGATGATTGTGCCCAAATTACCAGGGTCACGAATTCTATCAAGAGCTACCCAGCATCTCACATCCGCGGTTTTGATTTCTGATAGATTTGTTGAAAATTGTTGATAGGCGCCAATAACTGTCTGGGGGTTATCTTTGTTGCTGACTTTTACCAGCAAGGAGCGTGTAACAGGTAACACCCGTCCTCCAGCCTTTTTGCAAGCAATTATTAAATCAGCAATTAAGGGGTCTGTCTGTCTTCCGTCTTCATAAAGCAGTCTTTGAGGTGCAAAGCCTTGTTGCAATGCTTCGGTGCAAATACGCAAGCCCTCAGCAAGGAACCAGCCTGTTTGTTTGCGATATTTACGTTCATGGAGTGAGCGTAATCTCTTTATATCCTGATTACTAGATGAGGTTATAATTGTTTGTTGCTCTGAATAATCTAACATATCACTCATAGCGCTATCACATATCAGACTTGAGCAAATCTAGCTAGCCAGAAACTTAAATTCACAATTGCTGATTTAAAACAATCCTTCTACTTGCCCTGCCTCACTAATGCCGATCATCTCTGCTGCTGGCTTACGAGGGAGCCCAGGCATTGTCATGATATCTCCGCAAATAGCCACTATAAATCCAGCGCCTGCAGATAATCTAACCTCGCGAATAGGCAGGCTATGTCCAGTTGGGGCGCCGCGCAATGACGGGTCAGCAGAAAATGAATATTGAGTTTTTGCCATACAGACTGGCAAATTGCCATAACCTGCCTCCTCCCACTCAGCCAGCTGGTTCAGAATTTTCTTATCAGCCACAATCTCATCTGCACGATAAATCTCAGTTGCAACCTTATTTATTTTTTCAATTAATGGCATAGAATCTGGATAAAGCGGGGTGAAATTAGCCTGCCCATTATCACAGATATCCACAACTTTATGCGCTAGCTCTTCGGTTCCCTTGGAGCCATCAGCCCAGTGCCTGCATTCAACAGCCTCAACCCCGACCCTCTGAACAATATTCGCTACCAGTTCTATTTCAGCTGGTGTGTCCGTTACAAAATGATTTATGGCTACAATAGACGGAACCCCAAATTTAGCGAGATTTTCCAAATGCCTTAGAAGATTAACACTGCCCTGCTGGATAGCCTCTAAATTCTCTACTCCCAGCTCATCCTTGCCAATCCCGCCATTCATCTTCAGCGCTCTTACAGTGGCGACAAGCACAACACAAGATGGGCTAAGGCCAGCCTTGCGGCATTTAATATCAAAAAATTTCTCAGCGCCAAGGTCAGCTCCAAAACCAGCCTCAGTGACAACATAATCTGCTAATTTTAACGCTGCTTTGGTTGCAATTACAGAATTGCAACCATGTGCTATATTCGCAAAAGGACCGCCATGAATAAATGCTGGGTTTGATTCTAATGTTTGAACCAAATTTGGCTGTATAGCGCCTTTCAATAAAACAGTCATAGCCCCATCTGCTTTAATATCACGGCAAAAAACAGCCGATTTGTCACGGCGATATCCAATAATAATATCCCCTAATCTGGATTGCAAATCGTCAAGATCGCCTGCAAGACACAAGATGGCCATAATCTCAGAAGCAACGGTAATATCAAACCCAGATTCGCGCGGAAATCCGTTCGCAATGCCGCCAAGCGACACTGTGTTCTGGCGCAATGCTCTATCATTCATATCAAGCACACGGCGCCAAACAATGCGCCTTGTATCTATATTAAGCTCATTACCCCAATAGATGTGATTATCTATCATAGCAGAGAGCAAATTATGCGCAGATGTAATCGCGTGAAAATCGCCTGTGAAATGAAGATTTATATCCTCCATCGGCACAACTTGAGCATAACCACCGCCAGCTGCCCCGCCTTTCATTCCAAAACATGGGCCAAGAGAAGGCTCCCGCAGGCAGGTAATAGAATTCTTTCCAATCCGGTTTATACCATCTCCTAATCCAACAGATGTTGTTGTTTTACCCTCACCTGCAGGCGTAGGGTTAATGGCAGTAACCAATATAAGCTTTGCGTTATCCCGCAATGGTTGCTGGTCCAACCAATCAAGGCTGATCTTTGCTTTATCATGGCCAAACGGAATCATAGCGTTGTTTGGGATATCCAGTTTTTGCCCAATTTCAGAAATCGGTTTAACTGTAGCATTACGGGCAATTTCGATATCACTCATGATAGGCTCCTTTTATGGGATTAATCTTAAACGGGATAGGCATCAGATAGGCGCACCAGATAGGCACGGGACAATAACCTGTATCACATAGCTTTATTTCACGGGTGTAAACATTTGATTTCTTCATACCGTTTTTTATTCGACATGAACTAATCAGAAAACGTCCACAAACTCAACTTTATCCTTTTATCATGAAATATTAAGATATTGGTTTTACGATATCAAAAGATAGGATAAAGGTAAAAGTTATAAACTTGGCGATAGGAGCTCTTTATTGAAGGGTGACACGATTAAAGATATGTTAAAACCCCGCTCTGAGCTTGATACTGTTCAGGTTGGGTTTTTATTATTGAACGATTTTTCCTTGCTTGCTTTTTCAGCTGCTGTAGAGCCGTTACGCGCTGCAAATAGACTGCGGGAACAACCGCTATTTAGTTGGGTTACCACGCATATATCTGATGCATCCGTGCGTGCATCAAACGGTCTTGAAGTTTCCATAAATAGCAGTTTAGACGCGTTATTTAAATGCAGACTTGTTTTAATATGTAGCGGCACAAATGTTGAAAAGCACACAGATAAAGCAACCCTTGCCATCGTAAGACGCCTAGAGCGAAATGGCATTACTGTTGGCGCGGTTTGCAGTGGCACTTATGTTCTAGCAAAAGCGGGAATGCTAGGTGAGAGGCGATGCACCATTCACTGGGAGAATATAGATGCAATGCGTGAAGAATTCCCACATCTTGAAATTACCACTGATTTATTTGAGATTGATGGAACGCACATAACCTGTTCTGGCGGAACCGCTGCACTTGATATGATGCTGCATCTTATATCTCAGGCACATGGGGCAAAACTGGCAGCTGAAATTTCTGAAACCTTCATCCATGATAGAATTAGGGATAGCCACGATCGTCAACGAATAGAGCTTCGCTCTCGCCTTGGTGTCTCCCACCCTAAGCTATTAATGGTAGTTGCTAATATGGAGGCGAATTTAGAAGAGCCCTTATCCCAGACAGAACTGGCAGAGCAGGCAAATCTATCTACCAGACAATTAGAGAGATTATTTAAGAAGTATATGCAGATCACACCTACCAGACATTATTTAAATTTGCGTCTTGCCAGGGCTCGCTATTTATTACGTCAAACCTCAATGTCAATTTTATCAGTGGCACTTGCCTGTGGCTTTATTTCTGCCTCTCATTTTTCGAAATGTTATCGTGAGACCTATGGATGTACACCAAGAGCCGAGAGAGAAACAAATTAGCAGATTTCAAAGTTTAATTCTGATCTTGAAACAGTACCGATTTTAATGTGCTTTTTTAGTATTCAAGCTGTTTATTTATGCAGTTGTGATGCCGATAATTTAATGTTAGATGTCATTGCAGCTAACCCATTTTTTCGAGTAGGCGATAAATGTTTATCAAGTCCAATTTGAGTTAGAAAATCAGAGCTCGTACTTAAAATCTCATCTGCTGTTCGATTGGAATATACGCGCAGCATTAGAGCCACAAGGCCTTGGACGATTGCAGCATCGGACTGCGCCTTAAACTCTATTAAATCAGTATCTGTTTTATGTGCAACAAACCAAACTGTTGACTGACACCCAGACAGCTTATAGCTATCATTTTGATATTCTTCGGGAATATTTGGCAATTTTCTGCCAAGGTCAATTAAATGCTGGTATCTGTCGGCCCAGTCATCAAAAAACGAGAATTCCTCTATAATTTCGTCTATTTCGGTTACAATATCTTTGTTCATACACACTCTCAATTTAGCTTTATCTAGCCAGATAATTAATAATCATTGTTCAAATACGCATTCATATTAAAACACGCATTTGATTTTATCTCATTTTCATGTGAAATTTGGTATTAGTAACATAAAAGACAATCTTAAAACTAAGTTTTTTTTGTAATATTTGAGATTGGTAGCACTGGGACAGACAAAAATGGGAAGCCGTTTCCAGAATCATTTCACGCAACCAAGTATGATGCACGCATCCTATGAATGGGCCAGAGCAGATATCATTCTTTTTGTAGGATTAGTCTGCCTACTAATAGCTCGGCTTGTTGCACTTTATATAACGCCGCTCGAGCTTGGCGTAGATGAAGCGCAATATTGGGTGTGGAGTCAGGACTTATCATTTGGATATTATTCTAAGCCTCCGTTAATTGCTTGGATAATCGGAATTTCCCATGCTCTTTTTGGGCATAGCAGTTTTGGGGTGCGCGTTTTTGCGCCGATAATTCAATTTATAATTACCCTTATTTTATGGCGATGTGCCTACCGATTATATGATGATAATCCAAGAGCAGGCAAAATCGCCAGAATTGCCGCTTTATTATGGGCATTAATGCCTGCTGTCTCTCTTGGTAGTGCTGTAATTTCTACAGATACGCCAATGTTATTATTCTGGTGCATTGCTTTATATCTGCTACTTCCGTCAAACTCAGTAACGCATTTATCTTCTCGAAAATTTCTACTTGCTGGCCTTGTTGTTGGTTTTGCTATGCTTTCCAAATATGCAGGGGCATATTTTCTGCTATGCTCTGCTATATGGCTGGTCACAGGGCATGTCTCCTCTTATTCGAAGCGATTTGTGTGTTTGCTAACCCTACTATCAGGCAGCTTACTTGTCATGATGCCAAATCTTATCTGGAACCTAGAAAACGGATTGGTTACGATTATCCATTTATCGGAAAATGCTAATTTATCTCTGCCGTCTTATTCACTTGCTGGCGTTATTGATTTTTGGCAGGCGCAGATTTTCGTATTTGGGCCGTTAAGCCTTGTTTGCTTTTTTGCTGCTATTTTTAGATGGCAAAAACATAGTTTATTCTTACTTATTTTTTGCCTTCCGGTTTTGGTAATTATCTCAATACAAGCATATCTAAAAGAAGCTAATGCGAATTGGGCTATCGCTGCCTATCCTGCTGCTACTTTGCTTGTGGCAGGATGGCTCGGTAATTTTTCAAGGCAAACCTTAAGCCATGCAACTATTTTCATAAATGCTCTGATAGGTATTATTATCATTAGCGTTACCGTTACAGGACAATTAGGCAGTCTTACACCTGAATCGGACCCATTGCGACGGGTTAGGGGATGGCAGGCATTATCAGCTGACCTAGAGAAGCAGATTGACATAAATAACGCACGAACAATCATTGCCGACAGACGGGCAACAGCCGCTATATTAAAATGGTATTTCTACAAAGACCCTGTGCAAATTACGGTTTATGATAGTGATAATCACCCTGGAAATCATTTTGAGCTGAAATTCAGTTATAATGCCGTATCGCCCTCCCCTATAATCGCATTATCACAGACGCAACGCATACCGTCTATTGCAGGCGTTGAATGGACAGGCTTGGCTGGAACCTCCAACCATAAAATAGCAAAGAATAGATACCGAAAATATTATTTTTATCTTGGGGAAAACGCGCTCAATAAATAAACAGACTAATAGATAAAATAATCAATACTAAAGGGAACACATAAAGCTAAGACTGGCTTTCTAAAAATTCTTTAAATTTCGACAAAGTCTCTTCGCTTACATGATGCTCAACGCCTTCTGCATCTTGTTCTGCAACGTCGTTATTAACACCAATTGCAATTAGAAAATCACGAACCACCCGATGCTTATCACGGCTTTCCTTGGCCAGCTGTGTGCCTGCCTGTGTAAGGAAAATAGATCGATATGGCTTGCTCTCCACCAGACCTTCTCTCTGTAATCTTTGGATGGTTGCATTAACAGTCGGACTAGTAACGCCAAAACGTGTGGCCAAATCCACGGCCCGTGCCTCTCCTGTTTCCTCGATCAATTCTGCTATCATCTCTACATAATCTTCAGCTACTTCAGACTGATGTGCACGCCGAATCCGCTCAAACTTATCAGCGCTTTGGATTTCAGAAATTAAGGGGCGTTTTTTCATATTAGCCTCGGCTTTATTTTGAATGTAAGATATTCAAACTTATTAGTCTTGGCAAAGTCTTTTAAGCAACTTTTTAACAATATCCTATTTTGAAGTTGTATCAACTATTAGAATGAAATAATCACGTTATTTATTAGAGCATGAACTTGTATTTTTTAAATAGACAAGTTACATGCAAATCCTGCTTAGGAGTTAACCCATGAAAACAACAGATAATAATGCCACACAAACAGAACTTGAATGTCAGGCAGCCGCCTTTCGCCGGCTTGTTTCTCATCTGCAGAATAGGACTGATGTTCAAAATATTGATCTTATGAATTTAGCGGGATTTTGCAGAAATTGCCTTTCTGGCTGGTATCAAGATGCCGCCGAAGAAAAAGAGATTTCACTATCCAAAGAAGAAGCAAGAGAGATAATCTACGGTATGCCCTATTCTGAATGGAAAAAAAATTACCAAACAGAAAGTAATCCAGACAGAAAGTAATATAGGCAAAAAGCTATAATATACAGCAAACATAACGCCAAAAAAAACCATTCCCATTAAAAAGGCTAAGTAACCATGTCAGAAGCAACCCCATCAGCAAACACAAGCGCTAGTCAGCTATCACAATATATTGAGCGCATTGAACGCCTGGAAGAAGAAAAAAGAGCTCTTATGGCTGATATACGTGACATATATTCAGAAGCTCGTGCAACTGGATTTGAGCCGAAAATTATGCGTCAAATAATTAAAATGCGGGGCCTCGACAGAGAGGTGCTTGCCGAGCAGGATATCTTATTATCCACCTACCGTGCTGCTGTAGGCCTGATTGAAATACCAGAAACAACGCAGGATAGTTAGCCCATAATGGTAGATAAAATAAACAGAATGGCTTTTGGCGATCGATTATCCATTGCGCTGGAGAAAAATCAAACAGCTTTATGTGTTGGCATAGATCCCCATATCTCATTAATGCCAGAATTATTTAGAGGGTCTAACCCAAAAGAGCAGATTGAAAAGTTGGCATCATTTTCTCTGGCTTGTATTGAAGCCGCTCAAGACCGCGTTCCAGCCATAAAACCACAGGTTGCTCTGTTTGAGAAATTTGGCCCAGATGGAATGGAAGTTCTTCAGCGAATTGGCAGAGCCGCGCATGATGCAGGCCTGCTGGTAATTATGGATGCTAAACGAGGTGATATCGGGTCGACTTCTGTTGCCTATGCCGATGCGTGGCTCTCAGAAAACGCCCCCTTCTATGCAGATGCACTTACTGTTAATCCGTTTCTTGGCTTAGATACGCTGGAGCCGTTTATTAATGAAGCGATAAGATGCAATGCGGGATTATTTATTCTACTGAGAACCAGCAATCCTGGTTCAGCCGATTTGCAGGAGTTGCGCTCTGACAATAAGCCGATATATCAACATTTAGCGGATAAGCTCTCTCCAATTATCAACGCATATCGAGGCGATACAGGATGGTCTTCAATAGGAGTAGTAATCGGAGCAACAAACCCTGCCGAAGCAAAATCAATGAGAGCGTTACTTCCATCCTGCCCCTTCTTGATACCAGGCTTTGGAGCTCAAGGTGCAGATGCATCTATGGCTCTTTGTGGATTAACCCATATAAACAGCGATTTAGGATATCAAGGCGGGCTGGTCACTTCATCTAGGGAAATTACCTTTGGAAATAATGCCAAAACGGCATCAACAACCACTGAATATATATCGGCTGTTGTTCAAAATATTGACGAATCTATTAAAAAACTTAGATAAGATCGATCTTTTTGCACGTAATTTTACGAATTATTAAAGTTTACTCGTTAATCCTATCAACACAGAAAAATATTCTTAAGTCTCTTGCGCATTTTGTTTAGGAGGCTGGCCTATTTGCGCAGTTTGAATGTTTAACTTTTGTTGATGTTAGATTTTATTGGGTATTTATGATGGATGAAACGGTACAGATTGCCACAGTGGTATGGTATAATGAAAAAAAAGGGTATGGATTTGTTACAATTGGTGATTCAGAAATATTTTTACATCGTTCAGCATTAGAACGTTTTGGTTTATCAACAGTTTATGCGACTGATAAACTCCATCTTACGGTAACATCCAATCAACGCGGTGACGTTGTTAAAGAGATTATGTCCATAGAACGGGCTAAATCTGATACGATTCCATCAGACTCAGAACCATTAGAAGATGAGGTTCGCGGTAGTGTTAAGTTCTTTAACACCGCAAAAGGATATGGTTTTGTGGAGGTGGGCGACGAAGAAGCAGATGTCTTTGTGCATCTAAAAACACTGCGCAATTTCGGGATTTATCACCTAAATGAGGGCCAGAAGTTATTTCTTAAAATAACAGATGATGGTCGCGGGCCTCAGGCCTCTGAGATTCGGCTTCTGAATTTTGATGATTAGAAACCTAATTTGCAAGGTTTCCCTAATTAGTAAGGATTCCCTAATTAATAAGGTTTTTAGGACAAAAAATTATCGCTAGACAGTCTCTTGTAATTTTGTGATTGTAACGACACTCATATCTTGTCCCAAATTAGGTTCTTATTGTGTCAATTCAAACAGCCGACTCGCCAAAAGTTAATTGGATTATTGTTCTTATATCAAGTGGAATTATCATTTCAATCGGAATGGGCGTTCGGCAAAGTTTTGGTATATTTCTGCAACCGATAAGCGACGTACTCGGAGAGGGAAGAACTTTATTCTCACTCGCCATAGCGCTTCAAAATTTAGCATGGGGACTTGCAGCACCTATATTTGGTGCGATGGCTGATAAATATGGTCCTGCGCGCGTTTGCATGGCAGGCGGGCTTTTCTACATGACAGGTTTGCTTTTGATGGCTGGTTTTATGAGCCCTGCAACTCTGATAGTCGGGCAGCTTTTGATCGGAATGGCACTTGCAAGTGCTGGCATGTCTGTTGCTTTGGGGGCCGTTGCTAAAGTTGCACCAAAAGAAAAAATAGGCATCGCGCTTGGATTGGTCACTGCAATCGGATCCTTTGGTCAGTTTATGATGCTACCCTTCAGCCAAGCACTGCTTTCTAACTTTGGATGGCAAATAGCCTATATGGCACTTGCTGCTTGTGTTGCTGTTGTTACAATTTTTTCACTAGGTTTGCGCATACCCAAAGGGCAACGCGCGTCAACAGCTGACCTTGCAAACACAATTACTGCAAAACAGGCGCTCTCAACTGCCTTTAAAGATAGAAATTATCTATTACTAACAACCGGTTTTTTCGTATGTGGATTGCATGTTGCGTTCATCGCAACTCATCTTCCAACGTACATAACAGATATTGGACTTACCCCTACAACAGGCAGCTGGGCACTTGCGCTTGTTGGTTTGTTTAACATAATCGGCTCCTTTACAGCTGGATATTTAGGCGGAAAATATTCAAAAAAGAACCTCCTTGCTGGTATTTATATTCTTCGCTCGCTCGTCATTGCCTTGTTTGTGTTTATGCCCCCCTCCACTGCTATGGCCTTGTTTTTTGGCTCTGCTATAGGGTTGTTGTGGCTTGGAACAATCCCGCTTACAAGCGGACTTGTTATGGTATTTTTCGGGGCTAAGCATGTAACGATGTTGTATGGAATGGTATTCCTATCGCATCAGATAGGCTCTTTCTTTGGTGCTTGGTATGCGGGTTATGTTTATGATATATCTGGCAGCTACCAGACTATGTGGAGCATTGCAATCGCCGCTGGGCTTTTTGCAGGAGCGATTAATTTCTCTATTCGAATACCAAGTCCAAAAGCGCCAGCCGTTGCGTGACCAAAGGCATCACGATAATGGATAAAAAACAATCTAGATAACGCTGCTTAATCAGTAAGCGATGCTAAGTATTTTTCAGCATCCAGCGCCGCCATACAACCCATCCCAGCAGCCGTTACAGCCTGACGATATATCTTATCAACACAGTCTCCAGCGGCAAAAACACCGGTTTGCGACGTTAGGGTTGTCCCAGATTTCACCAGAATATACCCCTCATTATCCAGGTCGAGGATATCTTGAAATGGCTTGGTTGCAGGGTCATGCCCAATCGCAACAAACACACCATGTGCGCTAATCTGCTTTTCAGAATCATCCGTAGTAGATTTAAGGCTTACCGCAGTTACGCCAGTATCGTCCCCCAGAATTTCTGCAATATTATAATTCCATTCTATAGAAACATTTGGCTGCTTAAAAAGACGTTCTTGCAATATTTGTTCTGCACGAAGACTATCACGGCGATGAATAAGTGTTACTGACTTACATAAGTTTGATAGGTACAATGCTTCCTCTACCGCCGTATTACCGCCTCCAACAACCACAACATCACGCTCTTTGTAAAAAAATCCGTCACAGGTTGCGCATGCGGACACACCTCTGCCATTAAAGGTATTTTCACTCTCAAGTCCCAGCCAGCGAGCTTGTGCGCCTGTTGCAATTACAATCGTATCAGCTGTCATCGTATCCCCCCCATCAAGCTTGACCCGCATGGGGTGTGTATCGGTTTCGATAGAGGTTGCGATATCATATATCACGCGTGTGCCAACATTCTCGGCCTGCTGTTGCATTTCTTGCATAAGCCAGGGGCCTTGAACAACCTCTGCGAAACCAGGGTAATTTTCAACATCGGTGGTTATTGTAAGCTGTCCCCCTGGTTGCAAGCCTGCCAGCACAACTGGCGATAAATTTGCCCTAGCTGCATATATCGCTGCTGTAAATCCAGCAGCGCCTGCGCCAATAATTATCATTCTTTCATGTGAATGTGTCATAATATAGTATCTTATAAATTCGTTCTGAATATTCTTCAAAACACTAGAGAGAGGGATAAATTTATTGCCATGGTAACTATAAGCGGTAATTGCTTCAAGCAAAGTTTGACTAAAGTTGGAACTTTATCAGCTGTTTTAACCTTTCTCATTCTATTTTCTTTTGGTTCTGCAAACGCATGCATTACCCCTGTCAAAGGAAAGGCTATTCAAGGTGGCTTGATAATCTTTAAAGCAGAAAATGCATCCCATATAAAGCTAGATGGCAGGGCTGTCTCTATTAATCAGAAAAATGGTTTTGTGGTTGGTTTTCATAGGGATGATGTTGATTTGAGAATACTCACCGCGCATTGCCAAGACGGCACTGAATTTAAATTAAATCTGGTACCAGAACAGCGAATTTACAAAACCCAGAAAATCAATGGCCTGCCCAATAATATGGTAACACCACCCGCAAAAACCCTGAACCGGATTGCACACGACTCCGAACTGGTAAAACAAGCACGCAGCCAAAAAGGAACTTCGACAGACTATTTTATTTCAGGCTTCGACTGGCCTGTTGACGGCGTTATTACAGGGGTATATGGAAGCCAACGCATTTTGAATGGAGCGCCTCGGCAACCTCATTTCGGAATTGATATAGCAGCCCCAACAGGAACACCAGTTACAGCATCTGCTGCTGGCACGGTAGTGATGGCAGAAGATTTGTATTTTACCGGATGGACGATTATCATCTCCCACGGCGATTATCTGTCTAGTACATACTCTCATCTCCAAGATATTTCTGTTCAATTAGGAGACTACGTAAATCGAGGAGAGATAATCGGAATTGTTGGTTCAACCGGGCGCTCAACTGGCGCTCATTTAGACTGGCGAATAAACTGGTTAGATAAACGTCTTGACCCACAGCTTATCGCTAACAAGAACCCTTAACTCTACTAGCTAATAATGGGCTCTAACGCACCTGCTTCATATTGTGCGGCCATTTGTTTCAGCGAAAGCGGCTTTATTTTTCCAGCTTGTCCAGCGGCGCCAAACCGCTCAAACCTATCTATACAAACAGCCTCCATTGCATCTCTTGCTGGTTTCATAAATTTTCTTAAATCAAACTCACTTTTTTGCTCTTGAGCTACCTTTCTTATTACTCCTGCCATTGCTAGCCTGCAGTCCGTATCAATATTTACTTTGCGAACACCGTTTTTAATACCGCGTTCGATTTCAGCAAGAGGCACGCCCCAAGTCTGAGGCATCTCACCTCCAAATTCGTTAAAGACATCCTGTAATTCTTGTGGAACTGAGGAGGAGCCATGCATAACAAGATGTGTGTTTGGCAGGCGGTTATGGATTTCTTCTATCACATGCATTGCAAGAATTTCACCATCAGGCTTTCGGGAGAATTTATACGCGCCGTGGCTAGTACCCATTGCAATTGCTAACGCATCAACCTTGGTTGCTTTGACGAATTCTACTGCCTGACTTGGATTGGTAAGTAACTGGTCTTGTTCTATTTTTCCTTCAACACCATGACCATCTTCACTCTCACCCTCACCTGTTTCTAATGAGCCTAATATGCCAAGTTCACCCTCTACTGAGACGCCTGCATAATGTGCCATTTGTGCAACAGAGGATGTCACAGATACATTATAATCATAGCTAGCAGCCGTTTTCCCGTCTGCTTCAAGAGAGCCATCCATCATTACCGACGAGAACCCGTATTGCATTGCCGTCATACAAGTTGCCATGGAATTTCCATGATCCTGATGCATACAAATAGGTATGTTTGGATAGGTTCCTATTAACCCTTTAATCAATGCTTGGAGTAATAAATCCCCTGCATAGGCTCTGGCCCCTCTAGATGCCTGAATAATAACAGGTGAATTTGTTTTTTCTGCTGCCATTAGAATGGCAAGCCCCTGCTCTAGATTATTAATATTAAAAGCAGGTAATCCATACCCATTTTCAGCTGCATGATCCAAAAGTTGTCTTAGCGTAACTAACATATTGCTTCTCTCTTACTGACGTATCTTATAATAGTTTTAAATCTAATTAATATAACGACTCATAATTAAACACATCGTCTTTGGAGCCAAAAATCAACGGCACTCTTTGGTGTATTGCTTTTGGCTCAATCTTTAAAATTTCAACATTTCCATCAGTGGCGCGCCCTCCGGCCTGTTCTACGAGGAAGGCAACTGGATTTGCTTCATAAATTAGACGCAATCGTCCAACATGATAATTCTCTCTGCTATCTTCTGGATACAAAAAGATACCACCTTGCCTGAAAATTCGCCACGCATCTGCTACCAGCGATCCACACCATCTCATATTATAATTCTTGGCAAATGGTCCATCTACACCATCTAGACATGCTTGAATATAATCTGTTGCTGGCTGTGACCAGTATCTCATATTAGACATATTAATAGCAAACTGGTTTCCTGCGTTTGGAATACTTGGCTCCCATTCCATTTGTATAAACTCGCCCTGCTTGAGGATGAAAGAGGCAACACCGCTACCAGTTGTCAAAATTAAACTAGTCTGCGGGCCATAGACAAAAAAGCCACTTGCAAGCTGATTTTCCCCTGGCTGGAGAGCGTCCGACATAATATATTCAGGCTCGAATATTTTTGATTTTCTGGGGAGTATTGAGAATATCGTTCCAACGGAAAGATTATTATCTATGTTTGAGGAGCCATCTAGCGGGTCAACACAAATAATAAGTTTTCCGTCTGGCTCTAGCAATAGGGCTGTTTCTTGTTCTTCAGAGAAATAGGCCGCTATGCTAGCATTCGTAAATGAGCTGATAATTGCTTTGTCTGCAAGTACGTCTAAGGCTTTTTGAGAATCTCCATCTGAATTAATGTCGCCAACGTGAATTCCCAATTGATTATCTGGTAATCCGTTTTCACAAAGCGCCTTTGCTATTATTTTCGACGCGTTACAAAGACAAAGAATAGTATTTGTGAGCGCTATTCCCGTCTGATTTGGCTCAACAGATTTCTGTAAATAGTGTGCTAAACTCACACTCACCATTAATCTCCTTAAAAAAAAGCGCTCTTAAACGATTAAGAGCGCTTCATGCAATCTTCTAACGCACTATTTGGAAGATCTAATTTCTGTTTCCAAACAAATGTAACAGCATGATAAACATATTTATGAAATCAAGATAAAGCTTCAATGCGCCAAAAATTGATTTAGTTGCTGCTGCTTGAGCACTATCTGCTGCTGAATACATAGATTTGATAGTTTGCGTATCCCACGCTGTAAGGCCGGCAAATACAAATACACCAATCACAGAAATTGCAAATTGCATTAAATCAGAGCCCACAAAAATATTAACAAGTGAGGCGATGATAATGCCAAACAAACCAATTATCATGAATGAGCCCATGGCTGTTAAGTCACGTTTTGTTGTGTAACCGTAAATAGATAACCCTGCAAACGCGCCAGCTGTTACAAAAAATGCTCTTGCAACTGATTCGCCTGTAAAAACAAGTAAAATGGATGATAAAGACAGCCCCATTAATGCGGCATACAGATAAAATACATTCCGCGCCGTGAAGGGGGATAATTTTTGGATATTAAAGCTTAAATACATAACCAATACAAAGGGTGCAAACATAACCACATATTGAAGTGGTGAGCCATATACAGCTTGTGCAACGCCAGGGATTGATAAAGCAGCCCATTTCATGGCAAACGCAAAAAGGCCTGTTAGGGCAAGCGCGGTTGTCATATGATTGTAAACACCCAACATATAACGACGCAATCCAATATCTATCTGGCTTGCTTGTGCTGACGATACATTCGCGTAACGATTATCTTGCATGTGAATACTCCTTGTGACACTGCAGAATTAGAATAGATATAATGTAAGTTCAGTAACGTGGTTGTGCAAGTGTTTCCGATATCTATTTTCTATTTCTTACCAAAAACTTCTTGTTTTTCCAATAGGTGCAAACCATCAATGCCCCATACAATAAAACCGTAACCTCTATAATTTTATCTTTTAATCTTTAAGTGTTTTTTAGGCTCGCTCTCTTGCGCGCAATCGAACGGAGTCGGACTTTAGCTGGCCACATGCAGCAAGAATATCACTGCCTCTTGGTGTTCGCACAGGCGATGGGTAGCCTGCTTTCAGAACAATGGCAGCAAATCTCTCTATTTTGTCAGGTTTTGATGTATTATAGTGGCTTCCAGGCCAAGGATTAAACGGAATTAAATTTATCTTGGATGGAATGCCGCTAATAAGTTTGATTAATGCCTTAGCGTCTTCTGGGCTATCATTGACACCATCTAGCATCACATATTCCCATGTCACTCTTCTGGCATTCGATAAACCAGGGTAATTACGCACTGCATCAATCAGTGTATTCAGATTATATTTTTTATTAATAGGCACCAATTCATTACGCAAACTATCTGTCACCGCGTGAAGACTGATAGCTAAATTAACGCCAAGCTCCGCGCCGCAACGCGCTATTTCAGGCACAATGCCAGAAGTTGATAACGTTATTCGCCTTTTTGAGATAGCAATACCATCTCCTGACATGATAATCTTCATTGCTTCTGCCACATTATCATAATTAAATAGGGGCTCGCCCATTCCCATCAGCACTATATTTGTAAGCCGGCGTGACGGATTGCCAGAAGGCCAGTCACCTAATTCATCCATCGCAAGAAGTATCTGGCCACAAATCTCATCAACAGTGAGGTTTCGCACCAGTCGCTGTGTGCCCGTGTGGCAAAAAGAACAGGTTAGCGTACACCCAACCTGACTTGATATGCATAAAGTGCCTCTGTCTTCTTCTGGAATATAGACTGTCTCTGCTTCCTGTCCGTCAGCTAGTCTTATTAGCCATTTAAGAGTACCATCTGAGGATTGTTGACGTCTGCTTATAGCTGGACGCGTGATAACAAAATATTTTGCTAATTCGGCGCGAACCGGTTTAGCAATATTATTCATATCCTGAAAATCAGTTACGCCATGTCGCCAAATCCAGCTCCAAATTTGCTTGGCTCTGAATTTAGGCAGGCCACGTTCAGTAACAGCGTTTGTGAGTTCTGCAAATGAGAGTGCTGTTAGATTTTGCAACTCTGTGTGCTGTTTTGTATTTTCCGCTCGTGCGAGCGATGATTGTATCATTGGATATAACTTATTTTCTGCCCAAGCTGGCTATGAGCAAATTTTGTCCAGCATTTGTTTTGCCTTAGTAAAACCAGACAGAGAATAAACATCAATGGTTTTATTGCCTCTGCTAGAAACTCCTGTAACGGTAAGTTTATTGCCGCGCTTCATATTACGTATAATTTTTTTATCCTCATCTTGGCCAAACGACCAAGCTCTGTCCTCAAGCGTGAAAAAGGACTGCTTATTACCATCAACGCTCAGCTCCACCTCGGATTGTTTCTTGAATACATATCCAGCCACGATTGAAACCACATCACGCTCTGCCTTGCCTGGTCCGTGCGTTACAAATACTCTGGTCTCCCCACGATTTGACTTATCATAATCGCCTTTTTTCTCGATAGGCTCACTCGTGATGTAGCATAATCTGCCTGCATCTGTTTCCTGACGCAACACAGACCAATCATTAAATTCGTCAATTTGAATTTTTTCCGAGGCTGACAGGTTTGTTGTAAAAAGACAAATCACAATAATTTTTAACAAAAAGGCTGTTTTTTCAATCATTTTATGCACCATGCGCTAGTTTTTTCATAAATACTTACCGAATTGTAAAAAGACCTGTGGTTAATTCGCTCATAAATCGCAAAACTTTTAAGATGAAGCAAGAGGTATAGAGGATTTATTTAAATAAATTGTGGCAAAAGTTTGATTTGTAAGACGCGTCAGGTGAATCATAAATAGGTTTAATGCATCTGACCCATTATTATCAAACAAAATCATGATTATTTAATTATTTAATAATTTAATGAATTTAAGGGTTGTAGCCGAATTAATTTCATCGTTAGATATGTCCATGGGATCTGGCTCCTCTAATGATAATCAGAACAACTTATCTGAATGGGATAGGTTGTTGCTTCGCGTCGGCAGCGATAGGGACAGATCTGCGTTCAAAAAATTATATGAACATTTCACGCCACGATTAAAATCCTTTTTATTGCGCATCGGATCTGACATGTCTGCTGCAGAAGAAATATGTCAGGAATCCATGATAATGGTCTGGCGCAGGGCAGAAACATTTAATCCCGAAAGCGCTGGAGCAAGTACGTGGATTTTCACTATCGCAAGAAATAAGCGTATCGATAAGCTGAGAAAAGATAACCGCCCCTTACCTGATTTAAACGATCCGTCATTCTTCCAAATACCCGTAGATAAGAGCGATGATATCTTGCAACGCGTTGAAGAAGAGAAAAAAATAAAAAATGCGCTAAAAAATTTACCCCCAGAGCAGGCCAAACTAATACTTTCTGCGTATTATGAAGAGAAGTCGCATAGAAAAATCGCTGACGAGACGAATTTACCGCTTGGAACGGTAAAATCTCGCATACGTCTTGCCATTAATCGATTGCGAACCCAATTAGAAGAATTAGAGGGGTAGGATTAACGCAATGAATAAACAAAACACATTAACATTAGTGGAATCATTGCTAATCGACTACGCAAGTGGAAGCCTGCCTTTAGCACTTGAGGTATTGGTGGAAAGTCATATTTCTATGAATCCTTCCAGTGCACGATCTATCCGCATGCTTTTGCAAATTGGCGGCGCGTTAATGGAAAATTCTGATCCGATATCGATGTCTGAAGGCAGCTTTGAGAGGCTAATGGATGAAATTGATGGCGGGCAACAAGATGAAGAAATAGCCAAGAGCGACGTAAGCAATGATAATGACAAATTACCATTACCGTTGCGAAATTTCGTTTCTGAGGCCACTTTCCCAAAAAACTGGCGCCGAATCGGCATTGGACTATCTGAGCAAACTGTCGATTTTGGAGATGAGTTTGGTAATGCCAAACTTTATCGAATAGCGCCTGGATGCGGTGTTCCAAGCCACTCTCACGATGGCAATGAAGTCTCCCTTGTACTTGCTGGCGGATTTACCGACGAATACGGATCTTACGGCCCAGGGGATATATCCATTCAAGAGACGGGAGCTGTTCACAAGCCTGTTGCAGATGCGGATGGGGAATGTATTGTGCTTGCCGTTAATGAGGGCCCAATTGTGTTAACAGGTCCAGTTGGCCGCTTATTGAATATGCTCATCAAATAATTAATGAAAAAAGCACAGCCAAAAAAAGCTGTATTCTTCTCATTAAAATTTGAGTGTGAATTAATGAAGCAGTAAAACCGTTAGACTAAAACAAGCAATAAGAGTTAAATTTGTTCGAAGCGGCTTCATCCAAGACTGCCACGCACCTAGCCTTATAAATCGAATATCAATCACATAAGATATTATAAATCCGGCAATGAGCATCAATGCCGCGCCCTGCCAGATATCAGATAATAAATAAGACGACCAACCCATAAGAGATGGGATAACTGAATATATCAAAAACCATTTATCAGAGGGTTTGATATCTGGATTGCATGCTATCCGTCCCCAATGCAATCCGCCCAGAAAACTTAATATAATCGCGCCATATAAATGCAGTGCCGATGCGGCTAGGCCAGATGCGGCTGGGCCAGATGCGGCTGGGGTAGTGGATGAAGCGTCCAGCAGCAATATCACAGCCAAGCTTATAAAGGGTATTGTGCCCGAATACCCTAATATATTTGCCCATTGCTTTAGTGTTTTTTGATCTTTAGTTATTGAGGTCTGAGCCATGAATAATAATTCTATCTGTTACGGACTTAATGATTGTATATTTTTTACAAAAGAAACAACAAAATTTATGTGACCTTACGTTAAAAGTAATCTATACGAAATTTAGTAATAATAACATTCTGAGCTTTTAATCTTTTCTGGAGTAATAATGGCAGATTCATCCATAAAAAAAGTCGTTCTTGCATATTCAGGAGGTCTTGATACTTCGGTAATTCTAAAATGGCTACAAACTCATTATAATTGCGAGGTTATAACATTCACCGCAGATATAGGTCAGGGTGAGGATATCACGCAGGTAAAAAGCAAAGCAGAATTGCATGGCGTGAAGCATATTTTTATTGAAGATCTGCGTGAAGAATTTGTATCAGATTATGTTTTTCCAATGTTTCGTGCCAATGCGCTTTATGAGGGCGAATATCTACTTGGAACCTCTATCGCAAGACCCCTGATAGCAAAGCGCCAAATTGAAATTGCACGCGAGCTAGGGGCAGACGCGGTATCTCATGGTGCAACTGGAAAAGGAAATGATCAAGTTCGATTTGAACTTGGATATTATGCCCTGCAGCCTGATATTAAAGTAATTTCGCCTTGGCGAGAATGGGATCTCACCTCAAGAACCAAGCTAATAGATTATGCGGAGAGACATCAAATACCGGTTCCAACAGATAAAAGAGGCGAGGCTCCTTTTTCTGTTGATGCTAATCTTTTACATATTTCTGCTGAAGGCAAAGTGCTGGAAGACCCCAACATTCCAGCAGAGGAGTATGTATTCTCGCGCACGGTCGACCCGTCAGATGCGCCAGATACCGCTGAAGAAATTAAAATACAATTTGCCGCCGGCGATCCAATAGCAATAAATGATACTATGATGTCTCCTGCTACATTGCTAACTCGCTTAAATGAGCTGGGAGGCAAGCATGGAATAGGCAGATTAGATCTTGTCGAAAACAGGTTTGTTGGGATGAAATCAAGGGGCGTTTATGAAACTCCTGGAGGCACTATTCTGCTTAAAGCAAGGAGAGCTATGGAATCCATTACGCTTGACCGCGGAGCAGCACATCTTAAAGATTCATTGATGCCTAAATATGCTGAGTTGATTTATAATGGATTCTGGTTTTCTCCTGAAAGAGAAATGCTTCAAGCTGCGATAGACCATAGCCAGACCTCCGTAAACGGAGAGGTCAGGCTAAAACTCTATAAGGGGAACATTATAATGTTGGGACGCCATTCACCAAACTCTCTTTATTCTGAAGATCTTGTGACTTTTGAAGAAGGTACCGCTGACTATAATCATAGTGATGCGGAGGGGTTCATAAAATTAAATGCGCTTCGATTACGTGTTGCTGAGATGGTCAGACAAAAAAATCACAAAAATTAAGCTTTTTAATCATTATCTTTGCATACAGAACCTACTGTTCCATCTTCATTGACCTGTTTAAAATAGACTCTATTATTAACGATTATTGAATAACCGCTATCATGAAGTCCGCCTTCGCATGGCTCGGATACCAATTCATAAATCGGCAAATTATTTGAATGCTCCGAAAATCGTTTAACCTCATCAGACTCGCTAATGATTAAAAACAAACTAACGAAAATTGCTGCTAGCTCCATATGTTTGTGCTCCTAGGTAAATAAAGCTTTGATAAAGTAGCTCTTATCATCCGTACCAAACATGACTTAATAATGGCTTAATTTAGAAAAAAAAGCACACATTCAAAATGTGTGCTTTATAATACGTAACAGGGGCGCTAATTTTTACAGTCTGCTCGCAACATTTTCCCAATTTACTAAATTATCTAAAAAGTTAGAGAGGTATGCTGGGCGTTTATTACGAAAATCAATATAGTAAGAATGCTCCCAAACGTCACAGCCCAACAATGCTTTCTGGCCAAAGCATAATGGATTAACGCCGTTTTCAGTTTTAGTTACCTTCAACGCGCCATCAGCGTCTCTCACAAGCCAGCACCAACCAGAACCAAATTGACCAGCACCTGCCGCACTAAATGCTTCTTTAAATGCATCTACGCTTCCAAAACTCTCATTAACAGCAGCTTCAAGTTCAGACGGCATACCCGTATTTGAAGGACCCATCATCTCCCAGAATTGCATGTGATTCCAATGTTGTGACGCATTATTAAATAGTCCGCTTTGTGCTACCGCACCAGCTTCATAAGTGCCGGTAATAATGGATTCAAGCGATTCAGATTCCCATTTGGTACCAGCAATTAATTTATTTCCATTATCAACATATGCCTTATGATGTAAATCATGATGATATTCGAGCGTTTCCGCACTCATGCCATGTTGAGCTAACGCATCATGCGCATAGGGAAGATCGGGAAGTTCAAAAGCCATTTCAGTCTCCATAAATTAAATTAATATCCTTTATCTAGGCTAAAAACAGGTAAAAGCCAAACCATCTCATTAAATATATTTTAGTATAGAAGATTTTTTATGGCTAGCCTATGATTTGATGTGTCTTACGACACGGTTTTAAACCATTATTAATACCATTAATTCGAACAAGGCTTACTCCTAATGACATCTGATCATAATTCATTCGCGCACCATATGTTTATAGAACCCTTTTTAGGGCAAACACCAAACATCAATGAGACAGCCTTTATTGCCAAGTCAGCCGCGATAATTGGTGCTGTGAAAATTGGCGAGGATTGCTCAATCTGGCATCACACCACTATCAGGGGAGATGCTAATTACGTCACAATTGGAAAAGGCACAAACCTTCAGGATAACAGCGTAGTGCATATTGATTCAGCACGCTTTCCAACGATAATCGGAGATTATGTGACTATTGGCCATTCTGCTATTATCCATGCCTGCACTCTTGAAAATCATAGCTTTATTGGAATGGGTGCCATTATTATGGATGGCGCTGTTGTTAACAGCTATTCAATGGTTGCTGCTGGCGCACTTGTAACGCCTGGGAAAAATGTACCGCGCGGGGAATTATGGGCAGGCTCTCCTGCCAAAAAAATGCGGGACTTAACGACAGATGAATTCAAGATGATTGAGACATCTGCAGAACGATATATCGAAGTGGGAAGAGCCGCAAAATCAGGTAATATAGCAGACCCGCCTACCCATTTTTCAGTTAAACCGATTCCAGATTAATCAATAGGAATTTGGCAATCATATCATGGTATAGCTAGTTCAGGATAAAATCCCAAAACCACCTGCCATCAGGCCTGAATAAGCTAGGCGCACACCAACGATAGATAATACAATTCCAAATATTTTTCGAAGTTTTTTCCGATTAATTTTATCCGCGGTTTTAGCCCCTATAGCTGCCATGAAAAAAGAAGTAGCTGAAAGGCATAACACCCCCGGAAGCCAGACAAAACCAAGCGAATAGGTGGGCCTGCCTGGCATATCTAACCCCATTACAACAAAACTAGCCATACCTGGAATAGCAATAACCAATCCAATAAGAGCGGCTGTTCCAACAGCCCGATGCATCGTCCAGCCAAATGAAGTAAGAGCCGGAACCATAAGAGAGCCACCCCCAATGCCAACGAGTGATGATAACAGCCCGACTATACCGCCAATAACAGCCCTGAAAATAAGTTTTGGCAGACCATCTCTTATTACAATAATCTTGATAAGAAATATAAATCCAAAAATTATACATAACGCGCCAAACAGGATCTTTAAAGAAGAATTATCCAAGAAACGTGCAACTATGGCACCGCCACAGGCCCCAATAAACACAAATAAAGCAAGCTTCCTTACAACAGAAAAATCAACATTACCAAGGGTCATGTGCGTTCTGGCAGATAATATGGATGTTGGAATAATTACAGCTAAAGATGTCCCTATAGCAGAATGCATTGCGGTTATTACATCTGGCTGGGTTTGCATAATGATATAGGAAACGGCTGGCACCATAACAATACCGCCGCCAACACCTAATAGGCCTGCAACAAACCCTGCAGAAACGCCAGTAAGCAATAAAACAACCGCTATTCCAGCAGTGTTACTAAGAAACAGATCGAGCATTTTGCTCCTTTGCCAAGAAAATAGGCTGCCAATTAAGGATATATATAACGCGCAGCTAACATTCATATAACAACTCATTCGTTGCTATAAAAAGGATTAAATCATAAATTTTATTTTTATCTTAGCAGGCGAATAAGAGAAGAGGTATCATTTCTTCCATATCCTTGATTTGACAGGCGCGCATAAAATTGTGCAACAAGAGCTGTGATTGGTAATTCTGCGCCATTACCTTGTGCTTCATCCATACATATTCTAAGATCTTTGCACATCCAGTCTACTGCAAATCCAAAATCAAACTCATCATCCAGCATCGTATTCCCGCGATTTTCCATCTGCCATGACTGAGCCGCACCGCCAGCTATTACATCTAACGCGCTATTCATATCAAGACCTGCCTTCTGACCAAAATTAAGGGCCTCCGACAAACCTTGTACTAGCCCTGCTATACAGATTTGATTAACCATTTTGGTGAGTTGTCCTGAACCGGACGGGCCCATCAGTGTGATTTTTTTACCATAACAGCTCATGACCGGTTGTGCTTTGTGAAAGGCATCTTTGCTGCCCCCACACATAATGGTAAGGGTTCCGTTCTCAGCGCCAGCCTGACCGCCAGATACAGGCGCATCTATAAACCCTATTTGATTATCCATTGCCTTATTTGCTAACTCACGTGAAACAGACGCAGACGCTGTTGTGTGATCAACAAACAAACTCTGGGGCTTCATTGCGCTAAATGCCCCTTCCTTGGAAGTCGTAATCTCTGTTATGTCTGCATCATCGCCAACACAGGCAAATACGATATCCGCACCCTTGGACGCATCTGCCGGACTAGATGCTGTTTTTGCATTACATTCTGAGATGAATTTTTCAGCCTTAGACTGGGTTCTATTATATACCACAACTTCGTTGCCATCTTGAACCAGATGGCGCGCCATTGGAAAACCCATGACACCTAAACCCAAAAAAGCTATTTTCGCCATATTATATCTCTTTTTTTCACTCTATTAAATTTTAGAATTTTGATATTCAATCAAATCTACAATAAGATTAAACCGTATTAAATGTTTTGCCAATCTATCACTGTTCTTACTGGTTTTTAGTCTCAAAACACGGTAGCATACATCTGTTTGTAAATTAAAATATTAGCAGAGAATTATGGCTGTACTTGTAACAGGTGAAAAACTTGAAATCCTGATAACGGAAGCTGAAATTGCCTCCAGAATTAATACACTGGCAGAACAAATCAGCACAGCTTATGAGCAGACAAATCAACTTGTTGTAATCGGTCTATTAAGAGGTTCTTTTGTATTTATCGCGGATTTGGTGAGGTGCCTTGATTTGCCTGTAGAGGTGGATTTTATGACTGTATCAAGCTATGGAAATAAAATGAAATCATCAGGACAATTACGCATTATTAAAGATGTGGAAACAGACCTGAAAAACAGAGATATCCTTATAATTGAGGATATAATCGATACAGGGCATACCTTATCGCAAGTAATTAGTCTGCTGGAGACAAGAAAACCACAATCCCTTCGAATTTGCACATTACTCAATAAGCCATCACGAAGAGAGGTCGATGTAGATATAGATTGGGTTGGATTTGATATTCCAGATGAATTCGTTATTGGATATGGCATAGATTACGCACAACAAGGCCGAAATCTACAACATATTGCGATCGTTAAAAAACCGTGATCCAAAGCGCAAAACATATCGCCCCAAAATACGTGTATTATCTAGCTCGCATCCTTAACATTAACCACTAATCTGCCAAAAGTGTTTCCAACAAGGATATCTTTTCCGGCCTGAATGGTATCCAAAAGCGATATCTCAGTGCTTATCAGCGAAAGCTTCTCAGATGGCAAATCACGGGATAAACGCTCCCATGCCCGTATACGTTTCGGTATTGCCTTACTAGCTGAATCAATTCCAATTAGTTTTATACCTCTAAGCAAGAATGGAATAACGGTTGCAGGAAGTGAAGAATCCCCTGCATTTCCAATAGCAGCAACTGCCGTTTCATGCTTCATCTGAGCTAGTATACGGGCAAGCGTTACACCGCCCACACTATCAATACAGCCCCCCCAAACAGCAGATTCAAGCACCTTATTTAACGGCTCTTGCAACGTTTGCCTGTTGATAATTGTGGTTGCTCCCAATTGGTTAAGAAAGGGGGTGTTTTTCTCAACATCCCCGGTGGTAGCGCTCACTTCATAGCCAAGCGAAGAGAGCACTGCAACTGCGATAGAGCCGACACCGCCGGTAGCCCCAGTAACTAAAACAGGTCCATTTTCAGGGGTCATCCCATTATCCTCTAACTCGATTATACCAAGCATAGCGCTAAGCCCTGCTGTGCCAATGGCCATAGCTTGTTTTAGCGACATCTGTTCTGGGAGTGGTACCAGCCATTCTGCCTTTACTCGTGCTTTTTGGCTATATCCACCAAACCAAACCTCACCCACACGCCAACCTGTATTAATTACTTTATCTCCTGGACTAAAACGAGGATCATCGCTTTCCAACACAATGCCAGAAAAATCAATCCCAGGTATATGCGGATATTCACGCACCAACCTGCCCTTTCCATTAAGACATAGACCATCCTTAAAATTCACATCCGAGTAATGAACCTCTATTGTCACATTCCCATCAGCAGGAAGTTGCGATTCATCAACATCAGAAATATGTGCAGATATCGTCTCATCTTCTGCCTTATTAACAATAATTGCTTTAAACATGGGCTATATTCCTTTTTAAAATCCTGCTACGATTGCGAGGCGAAAATTATAGTTTCAAGTAAATAAATCAGGCAATAGATAAATTGTTTTTCAAGAGTTTAATTTTAAGACTAGTCAACAAAATATGGAGACACCCAATGTTTCAAGAAGTCACTCCACTTGTAGCCTATAAACGATTAACAGAAAACAAAGATGCTATGTTAATTGACTGCCGAACTGAGAGAGAATGGGAAATTATCGGTGTTCCAGATTTGTCTGAAATTCATAAATCATTGGTAAAAATCGAACTTATGCGTCAGGATCAATCCGTAAATCCTGCTTTTGTCGAACAGATTACAGAGCTTGCACAACAAGATACACCCTTATATTTGATATGCAGATCTGGCGCGCGGTCTGCTGCTGCTTGCCAAATGCTTCTGAAAGCAGGGTTTATAGATGTCACAAACGTAGCCGAGGGGTTTGAGGGAAATTCACAAAATAAGAATAACCCAGAAATCATTGAAGGATGGCAGTCCCATAATCTGCCTTGGCAGAAATAACCGCCCCTATTAAAAACCCTAAATTGGGTTGGCTCACTAACCTACCTGTTTTAAAAAAAAATTCCCTACATCTTGCTTTTTTTGCGTTCAGGTTCATGTTTTATAAGTATGAGCTTTGTTATTTATTTTTCTGTAGTTAAAACGTGGATGCGCCAGATATTAGTCGGACTTTGTTTTTCCGCTGTATTTTTATTCGCCCTTAATACTACAAATGCTGACCAAAGAGATCCTGAGTTAGATATTTTATTCTCAAAGCTTAAATCTGCCGAAACAATCGAAGACGCAGAACAGATTTCAGGTCAGATTTGGCAAATATGGGCCACCCATAATGCGAGTTCAATATTAAGCAGACAAATGCAGATGGGCATTGATTTAATGCAATCTGGCCAGCTAGATGCCGCCAATGCAGTGTTTAGTTATGTAATCCAGCAGGATAATGAATTTGCTGAGGCGTGGAACAAACGCGCTACTGTTTTATTCTTCATGGGTGAGTTTGAAAGAGCAAAATATGACATCGCCCAGACACTTGCATTAGAGCGCAATCATTTTGGCGCGCTTGCTGGCCTTGGCATGGTGGAAGTGCACCTTGGCAATCCCAAAGCAGCCCTTGAAGCTTACCGTCGTGCCGCATCTATAAACCCGCACCTACAAGATGTTCAACAAGCAATTGCAAGATTAGAAGAAAAGCTCAAAGGGCTTCCTGCCTAATACCCTTATTTTTCAACTTAAATATGCTCTACGCGAATTGCATTTGTACTTCCAGCAAGGCCAAATGGAAAACCAGCAACCACAACAATTGCGTCATTCGTATGTACCACTTTTTCTTGTTTTAGCGTTTCTTTTGTAATCGATAATGCGGCCTCATAATCTGATTCAGCTTGGCGCAATGTAGTGGCTCCAAATAATACAGATAAACGCCTTTGCACTGCTAATTCTGGTGTTGATACAAATAGGCGTATCGCTGGCCTTTCTCTTGCGATTCGCACCGCTGTATTGCCTGATGCTGAATATGCTATGATGGCTTTTGCCTCAATCGTTTGTGCAAGCGCTACTGCTGCTTTTGCAACTGCGTGATATATCGATGGCTCTACATCTAATGGTGCAGGTCCATCAAACGGAAACTCCTTAATATGCATTTCGGCGGACGTTAATATGCTGGCCATTGTTTTAACAGCTTCAACAGCATAATCCCCTATCGCCGTTTCAGCTGACAACATTACCGCATCAGCGCCATCAAACACAGCACCTGCCACATCTGTTGCTTCTGCTCTGGTTGGGGTAGGGCTATGTATCATTGATTCTAGCATTTGAGTTGCTACCACAACTGGTTTGCCTACTTTGCGGCATTGATAAATCAGTCTTTTTTGAACAGATGGCACTTCAGCTGCATCTAACTCTACGCCCAAATCACCTCTTGCAATCATAATTGCATCAGAGGCATTTATGATATCTTGGATTTCGGCAAGCGCTGCTGGTTTTTCTATTTTTGCCATTAGCTGAGCCCTGCCCGCAATTTTTGCTTTGGCAGCCAAAACGTCAGATACAGATTGCACAAAGGATAGTGCTATCCAGTCAGCACCCTTATCCAACGCAAATTCCAAATCTTTTAAATCTTTACTGGTTAAGACATCCGTATCTAATTTGATATCTGGTACATTAACCCCTTTTCGGCTTAACACTGGACCACCTGTTAACACCTCTGCTGTGAACGCATTATCTGCCAGAGTTTTTACCACAAGCGCCAACTTACCATCATCCATAAGTAATCTTGCCCCTGGATATAGCGCCTTGAATATTTCTGGATGCGGAAGCGGCAATCTCTCTGCATTGCCAATTTCATCAGACTGGTCGAATTGTATTAAGCTGCCTTCTACTAGCGATAATCCATCAACAACTCTGCCAATTCGGTATTTTGGTCCTTGCATATCTGCCAAAATACCTATTGGCTGTGAGAGCTTCTTTTCAATGGCACGAACCATCTCAATACGCTTTAGATGCTCCTCATGTGTACCGTGGCTAAAATTCATTCTGACAATATTCACACCAGCTTGAACGAGCTGTGTGATTTGCGCCTCGCTCTCACTTGCAGAGCCTAATGTTGCCAGAATTTTAGTGGCTCGCCATGTCTGTCCAGATCGTGTGTTAGATGTCATGCGAAAATGATCTCTTCATAAATAAATTTACGGGATTCTTGGGCACTTTAAGATAAAGAATTTTTTTAAGCAAATAATAACAAAAAATAAAGATGCTAACTGTTAGGCTTTGTTACTAATCCTTTCAGGAATTAAACCCCGTGGGGAAAACCGAAGAAACAGCAATAAAACCAATCCCATAATCAACAATCTTAATTGCGGTGCGGTGCTAAGAAAATGTTCCTTTAAGGCTGAGCCCTCTGATAATGGCAAAGTGATAATATACACCAACATATTACCAATTGTTTCAGCTTCAATCCAAAAGAACCATACAATAAAGCCGCCAAGAATAGCACCAAAGTTATTCCCAGAGCCGCCCACAACAACCATTACCCATATTAAAAACGTAAATCGAAGCGGATGATATATAGATGGATTAAACTGGCCATCTAATGTAACCAGCATAGCCCCTGCAATTCCTACAATGGCAGAACCAATAACAAAGATTTGCAGGTGACGTGAGGTAACGTTTTTGCCCATCGCACTCGCTGCTGTCTCATTATCACGGATAGCACGCATCATCCTGCCCCATGGCGAATTCAATGCTCTCTCACATAGCCATAAAAGCATGAGCAACACCCCTAAAAACAGGGACGTATAACATAATTTAACAAACAGGCTTGATGCTTGCATAACATTCATTCCAACAGAATCTGTTATATCTTGAAACCAAATTGTTGATTGCAGGTCAATTTCATAGGGAACAGGCCGCGGTATGCCTGTTACATTCTTAACGCCCCTTGTTAACCAATCCTCGTTTTTAAACATGAAAATAACAATTTCTGAAATACCAAGCGTAGCAATAGCAAGATAGTCGGAGCGCAAGCCAAGAGTGATTTTTCCAATAATAAATGCGACACAACCCGCTAATATTCCGCCAACACCCCATGACAGCAAAACAGGCAATCCTGCACCACCTAGATACCCAGAAGAAGCTGGCTCAAACGATTCAATTCTAAGAATTGCGGGATCTAGCACAAATCGGGAGAGTATGTAGCCTGCACCAGCAATAATGATTACATACCAGTATCGCCGTCTGCCCTTAAATCTTAGCCATATAAGATAGGCTAAAATACCGCTCATTATCCAAATAATTACCCCGAGCAACACCCCAAATCCGCCTGCCTGCCAAGCGCCCATAATAGGCGCTTTTGAAACCAGCATTGCAGCCAAACCACCAAGCGCGGCAAACCCCATAATGCCAGCGTTAAACAGGCCTGCATATCCCCATTGTAAATTTACACCAAGCGCCATAATAGCTGAAATCAAACATAAATTCAGGATTGCGAGCATTAAATTCCAGCTTTGAAAAACCCCTACAAGCGCTAATGCACCTAGCATAAGCGCGAATAGTAAAACTGCTTTTCTGCTCGAACTAGGAATTGATAATTTCATAATGTCTTCCCACGAAATAATCCAGTAGGGCGAACCAGCAATACAATGACAAGTAGAACAAACGAGACAGCAAATTTATATTCGGTAGATAGCATTTGAACAAGGCCTTCTGGCGCCCATTCTTCTGGCAAAAGGTAGGTAAAAAAACGTTTATACGCAAATGTTATGAACGCCTCTGAAAAGGCTATTACATATCCTCCAATTACAGCCCCGATAGGATTGCCAACACCGCCAATAATGGCAGCTGCAAATATCGGTAATACCAGTTGCAAATATACAAATGGTTTATAGCCTTTATCAAGCCCATATAATGTCCCTGCAACCGCTGCCAATGCGCCTACCAGCATCCAAGTAATAATAATGACCCGTTCCGGCTTTATCCCCGACAAGAGAGCCAGATCCTCATTATCGGAAAATGCGCGCATTGATTTACCTGTCCTGGTTTTATTCAGAAACCAGAAAACAGCCGTAACCAGCACCAGTGTGACAATAACGGTAATGGCCTGAGTTGTGCGGATTGACACCCCCTCTGCCAATCCCGTTATTTGCTTAAACTCAGATGCCTTGATAATAAATCGCTCCCCATCCGCAAAATTCTTTTTAGACGTTCCAATGAAAAACCGAATTAAACCAGCTAGAAAGAACATTACACCCACAGATACAATCATAAAGGTAACAGGTTGAACACGCTGAGCCTGATAATATCTAAACACCGTTCTATCTAAAATCAGCAATAACATAATGGTTATCATAATGGAGACAGGAATCGCTAACAACGCTGTCGGTAGAGGATGGATTGAAATCCCTGCCGACTGAAACAGCCAAATGGTAAAAATGGATATCATCGTGCCAAAAGACATCATCTCGCCATGTGCAAAATTTGAAAACCGAAGCACAGCATATACTAACGTAATTCCAAGTGCGCCAAGTGCAAGCTGACTTCCATAAGCAAGAGAAGGAACAATAATATAATTTGCCAAAAGCGTTATCGCATTTAAAATATCTATCATTATACTATCAGCCTCCTAAAAACGCCTGTCGTACTTCAGGATTATTGAGTAGCGCAGTGCCAGCATCCTTAAATTTGTTTTCGCCTTGTACTAATACATATCCTATATCTGCTATCTGCAAGGCTTGCTTGGCATTCTGTTCAACCATTAAAATGGCAACTCCTGTATTAGCTATATCAATGATTCTATCAAATAATTCATCCATGACGATAGGGGAGACGCCGGCCGTTGGCTCATCTAGCATTAAGATATTGGGCTTCGTCATCATGGCTCTGGCAACCGCAACTTGTTGTCTTTGTCCTCCTGATAACTCCCCGGCTGCTTGGTTTTGTTTGGTCTTTAAAATAGGGAATAAATCAAAAATCTCTGAAATCGTCTGGCTTAAATCATCGCGGCGCACAAACCCGCCCATTTCAAGGTTTTCTAAAACTGTCATAGATGGAAATACATTATTGGTTTGAGGCACATACCCCATGCCAAGCAATACGCGTTGTTCTGGTCGGAGCTGTGTTATATCCCTGCCATCACTAAAAACAGATCCCTCTCGCAGTGGAAGCATTCCAAACAATGCCTTCATAGCGGTAGATTTGCCTGCTCCATTTGGGCCTACGATTACAGCAATTTGTCCTTTATCAACCGATATAGAGCAGCCATTTAAAATCATGCTGGCACCATAGCCTGCATGCATACCAATTCCTTCAAAAAAGGTCATTTAACTTTACTCTCTGACGTTTTATTACCAGAATTCACGATTTATTTTTCATCCCGCGCCCCAGATAGGCTTCAATTACATCTGGATTTGCCTTAATCGCCTCAATGCTGTCTGTTGCTAATACGCTTCCTTCTGCCATCACCACGACCTCATCACATAATTTGCCGATAAATTCCATATCATGTTCGATCATGCAAAATGTATAGCCACGCTCTCGGTTAAGACGAATTATAGCATCGCCTAGGTGGCTGAGAAGCGTTCTGTTAACGCCTGCGCCAACCTCATCTAGAAATACGATTTTCGCATCAACCATCATGCATCTTCCAAGCTCAAGTAATTTTTTCTGGCCCCCAGATAAGTTGCCTGCAGGCTCATCAGCAAGTGCCTTTAGATTTAAAAACTCTAACACCTCATCTACTTTTTGTGTGAGCTGCGCTTCTTCTTGCTTTATTTTTCCAGGACGCAACCAGACATTTAGCAACGTCTCACCTGACTGATGTGATGGAACCATCATCAGATTATCTCGAACAGGCAATGTTGAAAACTCATGTGCTATCTGAAATGTTCGCAACACCCCCTTAGCAAACAGCGCGTGAGGGGGAAGTCCCGTAATTTCCGCCTCATCGAGAAAAACCCGCCCTGAAGTTGGGGGGTGCAGTCCTGCTATAATATTGAATAAGGTTGTTTTACCAGCACCGTTCGGGCCAATTAGCCCCGTTATTTTGCCAGACTCAAAGGATAGAGAAACATCATTAACAGCATGAATCCCGCCAAACCATTTATCTAAATGTTGTACTGTCAACATATCATCAATAATCTTAAATAATTAATTTTTGACATAAAAAAAGCGACCCAGTAAATTCTGAGCCGCTTTTTTTTTGATTAATATTAGCGATATCCTACCGTTGCGAATTTTCCGTTTTGAACTTCATATTGCAGGTAAGCACCGCCAGACTCGCCAGGCTCGATAAGCTCAACCGCAGACGCACCGACATAGTCGATTTCGCCGCCATCCGCTAGAATTTTCAGCCCTTTGGCTAATTCACCAGGATAGATTTTCTCACCTGGTGCATTTGCAACATCCATCACATGGTCTTTTAAATCTGATGATGAAGAAGAGTTTGCGGCCTGCATGGCTAGCATGATAAGAGCAGCTGCATCATAATATTCGCCTGCATATACGTTATATTCATGACCTGCTTCAGCAAATAGTGTTTTAAAGGTTGCATCCCCTGGGCTGTCGGTGCCAGCAGAGGCCCCAAATGAGCCATCAATATCAGAGCCAAATGTAGCTGTAAGACTATCTGCATACATCCCATCAGGTAGGAAGAATGTCTCGAATGATCCTGAATCTAAGGAGCCTTGAATGATAGCGCCGCCGCCGCCATCTGCGTAACCTGCTACAACAAGAATATCACCACCAGCTTGCGCTAAAGCTGCAGCATCAGCGCTGTAATCGCCTTTATTCTCTTCATGTCCAGCATTTATAGTTACGGTGCCACCCCCTGCTACAAAATTAGCTTCAATAGCACTGCCAAGACCCTTACCGTAATCATTATTTACGTAGGTAATCGCAGCGGATTTATATCCTTGCTCGATTAATATTTCTGCTAACACCTCTGCAGAACGTGCATCTGAAGGAGCTGTTCTAAAAAATAAACCATTATCCTCGACTGTTGACAGAACAGGTGCTGTTGCAGACCCAGAAATCATAACAATACCGTTAGGCATAGCCACCCCTTCCAACACGGCTTGTGCCGCACCTGAACACATAGCGCCTACGATCGCATTTACATTTTCTGAAGTAACCAATCGCTCCCCTGTTGCAACAGCTGCTGCTGTATCTGCACAGGTTGAATCGCCCGTAACGGCAACAACATTGCTGCCACCAAGCAACGATTTGCTTTCCGCAACCTCTGAAATAGCCATCTGTGCTCCATTATTCATGGCTGGTGCCAGTGATTCTAATGGGCCTGTAAAGCCTAGTGAAATTCCAATTTTTATATCTTCTGCATATGCTGGAGAAGCCAGCATTAAAATAGCCGCAGAAACACCCATAATTTTTTTCATAATTGTCTCCCGTTTAATATTCAGCTTAAAAAAATTTAATGTTTAAAAAGTAGCGTTGATAAATAAGCTTGCAATGAGAAACTACCCATGAAATTGGCAAAAAGGAAAGAAAATCTTGTTCTGGCGCAATATTAGACTGAATTTATTGCCGTTACCCGATGTTCAACTTAATTTTAGCTTGGAAATAGGTTTAATTGATTCCCGTGATTCGTCAGTCCAATCAATCATTCCAACATCGTGGCATTTCGGACAAATCGGCTCATATTGCGCCGTTAAAGTCGAGCATGTAGAACACCGCCAGGCTTTTCCGCGCGGCGCGCGTGCAGCATCCTGCAAAGCGGTTTTTGCGCCAACAGGGTCAATCTGCTTTTCTGCTAGTTCTGCCGCTAGTAAATAATCTTCATTTGTCATTTGATCCTGCGGTATTTCTGATAATAGACTGGTTGCAGGAGGCAGAATATCCGCGTCAAGTGAGGCTGCAATTACCAATCTGTTTGCATCTATCTTTTGCTCACTCTGACGGGCTAATTTTGTAAGACGGGCAATGAATTTTCCAATATTATCGCTAAATGCATCTCGCAATAAGTCGATATAATCGTGATGCGGTTTTAAGATAAATCCCCGCTCGATTATTTTAATCATCTGCTTTGTTGATTCGCTCTTTTGATATAATCTGGCAAGGGCAACCCGCACGGCAATGTGGGACTGATCTAACTTTAGGGCACGCTCCAGCCAATTGGTCTTATCTCGAACTTCAGAAACTTCCCGTGCAAGGAGATAGCATAGTCCGATTTCTCGTCTTTGAAACAGATGTTTTTGTTCTGGTAAATTCGCCAGATGAGGTATTAACCGCCCTAATATATTCACAGCATTATGCCAATTTTTTTCCTCAACTTCTCGCCAGAAAATATGGGTTAATGCAACCACTGAATCAGGTTGTATCTGCAATGCCTTTTGAGCAGCTGCTCGGCTTTTCTGGGAATCATTATTCTGAAATTGCAAGTTCATTATTCCGATAAGACCATAATAAGCAGTGTCTTTATGCTTTGATAGCTGTGCGAAATATCGTCTTGCAGCGTTTTTATCTCCTGCTAGATGAGCTGCTTGTGCTGCCAGCAAATCAGGAAGAAGTCCCCTGCCAAGTAGTTTTTCTGCTTTCCTTGCTTGTTTTTGTGCAGAGCGACTATCACCTGCGGCCAAGGCAACAAGGCCAAGTCCAAGCGCACGCTCGCCATTGGTGCGGCGCCTATATTGCCAGCCATGCGCCATCATTTTGGGCCAATTTCGAATAAGACGCCATAGCCTGTCAAACAGCATTACCAAAACGGCAAAAGCAATCACAAAACCAACAAGTAGGCTCGTTGAAATCTGAATTTCATAGCCAAGCCATTGAATTTGGCTTTCACCTGTTTGCTGATTAAACCAGCTAACAACCAGCGCAACCAGACCGCCTATTAGAATTAAGCGTATGATTTGTATCATGGCTTTTCTCTTTTGGGTAATGAGCTGTGGTTTTGATAAATTTCAGTTATTATTTTATCTACCTGTTGCCGGGATTTAATTTGGGATAGATGCCGATTAAGTTTCGATAGCTGCTGTGAGCTTATATTGGAGGTATCATTATCTAAAAAATCTTTCAGATACATAATTGCCTCTGATAATGTTTCTGGGATTTTATTTGCACGCAGTAGCAACTGATTAGCATCGCTCAGAAGTAGTTTTTGGGAAGCTTCATCCCTGATACCGCGCCTATCCTCACTATCAGACTGTACGGCATTATCATTCGACAATTTTCTAAGATTAAACAGGCCTGCCAAATAGTCCGCCCAAGACAGCTCAGATAATTCACTGGTATCTTCTATTTTATCTGTCTTTATCTTTGGCTTATCTGTGGGTTTGAGTATTTTATCATACGTTGCCGAACCCCATGTAACTTCAGAAATTTGACGGTTTAATTCAGTTAACAGACGTGCATGGCTAGATAAATTTCCGCTGAGCGCCTGCTCAATAGAGCGCACAACTTCATCTGACTTATCCTCAACCAAGTTAGATTTTAGCGTCTCAATCAATGGTCGATAGATTGCAAGGCTTTTGCCTGTTTGACTATCAAGCCATAAACTATCTAAAAATTGTGTTATCTGGTGCGAGCCAAAATTTATATTCTCGAGCGGCTTGCTACCCTCTATTTGGGTGCGCGATATCTCATTACCTAAACCCTCAAGCCGAGCTTCTAGATCATTAAGCTGGGCTAGCAGTGTATCTGGGCTTACATCCTGCGCTTCTGCTTCAACATATTCTTCTAAACTGCCTATATTTGTTTTCAAATTTTCAACTTGGTCTTGTAGCTCCGCTAGCTGCTGCTGAGTTTGTAATGTACGTTCCGTAACTTCATTTAGGGTTGTTGAGAGTTTCAGGCTATCTTGTGAAGGGGGCATCACATTATTCAGCACCCAATACCCACCTGCTATGGCAGCCAGTGCAAACATAAAAAATCCTATTAGATTTCTCAGTGAAAATAATGTCCTAGCCGAAGAAGAGCCTGACTGATGAGTGTGATTGCTCTTATTGCCAGACGCTTTTTTTCGGCCAGAGCGCGGGATTGCCTCACCTTCAATCACCGTCTCGGATGCGTCTTTATCTGGATCCTGCATACAGATTATCTGCCTATTCGAGTTCTCTTATCGTAGAGTACCAGTCTTTTATTACTTTAAACAAGTGCTCAAAATTAGCTTCTTCAGATTTTGTAATGCCAGAGAAAAAAGACACCTCTTCTGGCACAAATGGTATTTGATCAAATGTAAAGAGCTGCCATTTTTTGTGATATTCCCAAATATCGGCTGCAATCATTAATGCTCTAAAACACTGAAAATTTCGTTTTGATAGAATAATAATTCCCGTGATCTTATTTGATTTAACCAGCTCTATAAACCCGTCAGGAAGATGGTCTGAAGGTCTCATATGGTAACTAATGGCTCTATCTATATTGAACTTTTTAGGGGTTAAATAAGCCTCAATATCAAATGCAATATCAGCTCCTGAAACCCATAATAATGGCCCTTTTGCCCTGTCTGTCTTATGGGCTATATTCTTAGCCAAAGTCTGGGCGTTACCTGATGATGTAATGACATTCGTATATCCTGCATTTTTTGCTGCTTGTGCTGTGGTGCTTCCAACACACCAAGCTGGCAGATCATAAAATGAGTTTTGATGTAGAATTGCGTGTTTGCTTGTAAAAATCAGGGCCTGATAATTTTTCTCAAATATCGCGCTATCTAGCGCAAGTGGCTCGTAAGCTAAAACCGCAAGTGGCATAGCAGATATTCCAGAAGCCGAAAGAAGATTAGCATTGCTAGTAGCAGCTTCAATATCGCGAATAACAATAATCATCTTTTTGCTTATTTCATTCCTCTAAAAAGAACTTAAACTAGCTCGAAAGAAACGACTTTCCACCACATTTTTCCAGAAGATCTTGGGCGATTTTTTGACCTAATTCCAGCGCTTTTTCAGGCTTACTCGAAGAAGAAGCACTATAGCTTTCCGCTCCATCAGGAGAGTATATATGGGCCTGAAGATGCAACCTGCCAGATGAGCTTATATAGGCATAAGCAGAAATCGGCGTGCGACAAGACCCATCCAGATCTGCTAGAGTTGCGCGCTCTGCTGTTACACAAGAACGTGTATTATTGCAATTCAAGCGCGAAAAGGTCTGCTTAATAAACTCATAATCTGGATGACGTTCATAAATCTGAACTGCGAGTGTTCCTTGCGAGGCAGCCGGTGGCATTTTATCAATATCAATTGGGGAATATGCACTATTCAAATTCAGCCGTTTTAGGCCAGCGACAGCCAAAATAATGGCATCATATTCATTATTTTCAAGGCAAGCTATTCTTCGGTTTATATTTCCTCTTAATAGCTGAACATCTAAATCAGGGCGATATTTTAATAATTGTGCTTTGCGTCTTACAGAAGCTGTACCCACTTTTGCATTTATCGCAAGCTCATCAAGACTTGCAGCCCCTAATATTGCATCTCTTGGATCTTCTCTTGGTAAAATAGAGGCAATTTGTGTATCTGGTGCAAACTGAGTTTCCATATCTTTTAAGGAATGTACAGCGCAATCAGCACTACCAGATAACAGTGCTTGCTCAAGTGTTTTAATAAACACCCCTTTACCGCCAATTTCGACTAACGGTTTTACAAGATTTTCATCCCCAGGCGTTGACATACCAACAAGGCGTGCTTGCACTGGCGCAATTAAATCACATACTAGTTGAGCTTGAGCCATTGCTAGGTTTGATTTTCGTGTGGCGATCGTTAACAAACGGGACGTTTCAGGATTTTTCTTGTCTTGCATATACTCTGTCTAATAGTATGACGGAAGTTTTCAAAGGAAAAAAATGACAAAACAGTCAATCATATTAGGAATAGAAAGCAGTTGTGATGAGACTGCTTGCGCAATTATTAGGCAGGATGGTGAAATCCTTGCTAATATTATCTCCTCGCAAGCATCTATTCATGCCTCTCACGGCGGTGTTGTGCCAGAAGTTGCGGCAAGAGAACATTTATCTGCGATGAGGCCCGTAATTGAGCAAGCCCTTAAACAATCAGGACTATCCTTTGATAAAATCGATGGTATTGCTGCAACAGGTGGGCCTGGATTAATAGGCGGCGTTTTAGTTGGTACCGTAACAGCCAAAGCAATCGCCAGCGCAAGTAATCTGCCCTATTACGCTGTCAACCATCTCGAAGGTCACGCATTGACACCAAGATTCACACATAATCTGGATTTTCCGTACCTATTATTGCTAGTCTCTGGCGGTCACACCCAGCTGTTAAATATCAAGGGGCTTGGTAAGTATGAGCGATATGGCACTACATTGGACGATGCCGCTGGTGAAGCATTTGATAAAGCCGCAAAAATCTTAGGACTTGGCTACCCAGGCGGGCCAGCTATACAAGAAGCCGCCAAGTCGGGAAATCCAACGGCTATAAAATTGCCTATTCCAAGGCAACGATATCATGATTGTCATTTCTCTTTTTCTGGCCTTAAAACAGCACTTGCCAATGCAGCATCAACTCATCCAGAACCACTTCCGATTTCTGACTTTGCTGCAAGTATGCAATCGGCTATATCTGCTTGTCTTGTTAATCGCTCAGCAATTGCAATGGAGGCGTTTATCTCTTCTTATAAACATAAGGAACAACCCTCCTTTGTAGTGGCTGGCGGTGTAGCTGCAAACACACAAATTCGGGAGGATTTACAAAACCTTGCCAGCTCCTTGAACTTCACTATGGTTTTGCCACCGTTAGAATTTTGCACTGATAATGCTGCTATGATTGCTTGGGTTGGCATGGAATACCATCAAATTGGTATGAATACCGAACTTGATTTCGCACCAAGACCGCGATGGCCACTTGATAATAATGCAACACCGCCACCAGGGCGAGGTGTAAGACAATGACAGCTAGCAACTCAAAAACCGGAGAAATAGTCGTCATTGGAGGCGGAAGCTGGGGAGGCGCGCTTGCAGACCAGCTGCAAAAAGCAAAAAATAGCATTACGGTGCTTACCCGGCGCCAAGAAACAGCAGATGCCCTTAATCAAGCACAGCTATTGGCATTGCCTCAGCTTAGACTTAACCAGCCCATATCATCGACATTACAGCCAGAATGTCTGAGGTCAGCTGAACTGATAGTGATAGCTGTCCCCGTGTCAGCAACCGCGCAGGCAATTCAATTAGTGCGCTCTTATGCATCCAAAAAGGCAATTATACTATTTACGGGTAAAGGGCTGCTTCCTCACCCTCAAAAGGGCGGCGTGTTCCTGCCAGAATGGGTAAATGAAAGCTTAGGCGAATTTAACCCCTATGGGCTCTTAAGTGGGCCATCATTTGCGGATGAGGTAATCTTAGATAAGCCTGCCGCTGTTATGATTGCTTCTAATTCTCTTTCGCTATCTTGTATGATTGCTGATTATTTCTCAATGAGTTGTTTGAGGTGCTATGTTGGGGATGACGTTATGGGGGTTGCTGTTGGAGGTGCTGTTAAAAATATTATTGCCATCGCAGCTGGTATTGCTACTGGATTAGAGCTTGGGGATAATGCGCGTGCTGCATTGGTAACACGAGGTCTTGCCGAAATTTCGCGACTAGCTGTAAAAATAGGTGGTAGGGGCAAAACGCTAAATGGTTTGGCAGGAATGGGGGATTTAATGCTATCCTGTTCTGGCCCTCATTCTCGCAATATGGCTTATGGAATGGCCCTTGCAAAAAAACAGCATCCTGAACAGAAATTAGCAGAAGGAAGCAAAGCAGCTGCCCTTCTTAACGCAAGAGCAGAATATGAAGATATCGAATTACCAATTGCGCAATCTGTTTATCGTATTTTGCAACATCCTGAGACCATAGAGAGCGAAATTAGGACGCTTTTATCAAGAACCGTAACGACTGAATAGCATGGCGGGATTATCGTCGCTTGTTTAAAATAACAAAACACTAAAAAGAGGCTTACATGGCATATTGGCTATTTAAATCAGAACCAAATACATGGTCATTTGATGATCAGCTGGCTAAGGGAGATGAAGGCGAAGGCTGGGATGGCGTTCGCAATTATCAAGCTGGCAATAATATGAAAGCCATGGAGATAGGAGATCTTGGATTTTTCTATCACTCTGTAATTGAAAAACGCATTGTCGGGATCGTACGTGTTACCAAGAAATGGCACCTTGATCCAACCGACGCAACAGGGCGCTTTGGAATGGTTACCGTAGTTGCGGTAAAAGAGGTTGTAAAACCTGTTACACTTGCAGAAATTAAAAATGAGCCGTTGCTGGAAAATTTTGCACTCGTGCGTCAATCGCGTCTATCGGTAGTACCTGTATCACCAGATGAATGGGGTATGTTACTAAATATGAGCAACACTACTATGTAATGCTTACTATAATATTCAGGCTTTAAGATTGGGCATCCTTACTAGAATTACGATGAATAAAATACAAATTACGCGCATATATAAATAACCCCAGACCTTGACCGCATATGATAACAGGGTCTTTGCGCCATAGCGCATATAATAAAAGCACTAATCCGCCCCCTATTGAGAAATACCAAAATGCAAGTGGAATGACCGATTTCTTTTCGCCTTCAGATTTAATCCATTGGATAATAAACCTCATAGCGAATAAAAACTGTCCGCCAAAACCAACAATGACCATCAAAGTTGCTGGATTTTGTGCAATTGATGCAGGCAGGAATGGAATAGCGGTGTGCAGAAAGCTACCCGTTGCTAGTGCGGACGTACCTATTATATTTGAGATGATATCAAGCATTTAGTTTTTCACTACTTCTCGGTTGCATTATTATGTGATGTTTTTGGGGAAATCTCTGTAATGTCTTCTGGATGGTTTGTGCGACTAAGAAGCCACATAACGCCCATAATATCAGAAATTCCAACCAGTAATCTATCTAAAATTCCATATTTGGAACTGCCTTGCTCGCGAGCGCGGTGACCAACTGGCACTTCAATTACCACCCCCCCTTCTCTTCGAACCAGAACCGACATAAACCGATGCATATGATTAAAAAAGGGAAGCCGCAAAAATACTTCCCTATCTACTATTTTAATCCCGCAGCCAGAGTCAGGGTGAGAATCTTTTAGCAACCAACCTCTTAGGTTCTTAGCTCTGCGAGAAGCAAATTTCTTCATTGCTGAATCTTTTCTTCCCTGTCGCACGCCCCCTGCCATGCCCCTATTAGGGCGCGCTGCCAATAACGCTTTTTCTAACGCGGGCAGGTCAGCTGGGATATTTTGACCATCCCCATCTAAAACAGCAATAAGCGGCGCTCTTGAGGCAAGCAGACCTGTGCGAATGGCAACGCTTTGTCCACTTCGCTTTTTATGACGTAAAACACGCAACTCTTTAATTTCAGACACGCATTTTTGTAACTCAGCCTCTGTTTCATCTGTACTGCCATCATCAATATAAATAATTTCAAAGGGTCTGCCTTGAAACGTATAGCAGATCTCGTCAATCAAGGGCCTGACATTTCCAGCCTCGTTCATAACTGGCACAAGCACTGAAATCTCTGGTGCTAACACAGCATGAGATGCATTCTCTGGATAGATGATAAATTGTGCCATAAAACAAAATCTTAAGACGGTTTTTTAGAGGTCTTAGCCGTTCAAACTCTTATCGTCAAATTTAATCGAAGAAATGAAATATAATTCAACAAATTGTCCTTTAGAAATATTGAACCCGTCCACCTTAGATAGCTGATAGGTCGGTATATCTAGCGTTAAAGCTGCTGCCTGAAATTGTTCTAAATGGCGTGATTCAACGATGATTATTGCCTCTGGCGCCTCTGCCAAAAGTAAGGCGGCTTCATCTGCAGAAAGCAATAAAATTTCTTCTCCTAATGTAAATACAGCAGATGGTTCGTGATACCCTGCCAGTGCAATAATATTAGCATTTACCGGAAGTGCTTCTAGTTCCTGTTCGATTAAGGACGCAATATGAACAGATTTTAAGTTCCCAATAATGCCAGAAAACAGCACACAATTAAACGCAATTCCAAGAATACTAGCTACAAGCACAAGCTGGCCACGTTTTATAATCTGAGGTGAGTCATCCCTAATCCATTTAAAGCCAAATACAAAAATACCAAAAATTAGTAATAATGCAAAAAGTACAAACGCAAATGCAAAGCCTCCATTTTCGGCCCCTAATTTTGCGGCACCCCACAATCCAGCTGAAAGCAGCAAAACCCCGCACAAAGCAGATATCACAAATATTATCACTTCAGTGATACGGCGCCATTTCAATAACGAGACAGGCAGAAATACGGCTCTGCCAATAAGCATAATAAGCGCTGGTAGTATCGGTAATATATAATGCGGCAATTTAGTTGGAATTAATTCGATCACAAACCAATAACCCACAAACCATACAAAACAGAACTTAGTTGCATCAGATCGCCAAAATTGAGCGTTTGTTCTACTAAAAGAGCCCAGAAAAATAGAAACTGGAAACATCAATAACAGAATAGTTAACAGATAAGTGCCAGGGGGTGCACCATGAGATTCCTGCCCGCTAGCGAGTTTTGGCAAAAGGTCTTTTGTCACCGCTTGAGCAAGAAAACTGCCATCTGTAGCGATTGAAACAGCTAAAACCCAGGGAAGACAAATTACGCTAATAATAAGCAAGCCAGATACAAAACGAAGTTCTCTTATCCAGCGCCATTCGCGCTCTATAATCACCAATCCAAGCAGTGTCGTAAGCGCCAGAAAAGGCGCGATAGGCCCTTTGACCAATATCGCAAATGCCATTGAGACCCAAAACCAAACCCGCCCAGATATATTTTTTGGAAGGTGTTTATTAAGCTGTTTATCAAGATGTCTATTTTTGTAAAATAACCATAACGAGAACTGTTGAGCCATGATTAGGCTTAATAATAGTGAATCTGTTTTAGCGATATGCGCTTCGGCAAGTATAATAAAACAACTAGCAAGTAAAGATGAAGAGACAAGTTGCTGTAAATGGCGTGAATCAGGCCATAAATTTCGCACAAACAAATAGCATAGAACCAGACTTACAATATAACCAAGTAAGCTTGGGAGCCGATAGGATGATATGTCTTCTGAACCGAATAAGGCGGCTGATGCAGATTGCAGCCAATAAATGCCAATGGGTTTTTTTGCTCGTAATTCATCTTGAAACTTAACCGTTATAATATCTGCTGTTTCCACCATTTGCTTACTTGCCTGTGCAAATCGTGCTTCGTCGCGATCAATGACGTTGATTGTAGCATGGCCAATTAGGATTAACAGACTGGCAAATATCACAAGAACCCATAAACTCAACCGGCGGTGGCTAAACCATTGTGCATTAGCAAGCATTTCTGAACGGGAATTTAACAACCAAGCTCTCTTCTAACTATTAAACCGACAATTATATCTAGAAACGTTGTCTATTTAGTTGTCTATTTATTTGCCTATTTGATAGTTAGATTTAGCCGATTTGAGAAATTTTGACCATGGCCTGCTATAAATATTTCCTCTTTTTACAAAATTTGTTTTAGTTATCATTTAAAACAGCACTGCATTTTATTTCTTCCTAATGTGAGAGGAACTTATAAAATATATAAATCAAGATAATTTCCCACTTGCTTAATCTGCTAATCACAGCACAATAGATTTAAAATTTCGGCTACGATTATAAAGGATGGCTATGTTGGATTATCTTCAAGTTAAGACGGGGCTAACCTCTGATAATGATGGGCTGAGGCCAGTTTACCTGATTATTTCCTCTGAATTTCATAAATGGGTAGAGAACACACCCCCCTATTGGCAATCTTGGATAAAGCAAAATAATTTCCAGCCTGATTCAGGTAGCTTTTTGCTTTTACCTGATACGCACGGAAATGTTGAAGCAGCATTATTAATAATCTCTGAATCATCTTCTGCTGTTTTAAATAACGCAGATACAAGCTGGACTGATGCGGATTGGCCTGGCATTTGGGAAATGGCTATTGCTGCAAAAAAATGCCCTGCTGGTATCTGGAAAATAGAATTCGGAACTAAAGAATTTGAAAAAACGCCGTTCATTTTAGGGTGGGGATTAGCCCAATATACTTATGATTTTCCTGAAAAACCGAATGATCCTCACAATAGCCCCCCTAAAGATACAGACCAAAATACAGAAAAACCTGAATCTGCGCAGCTATATGCGCCAGATGCGGGAGACGTGCCTGCATTAATTAAGGCTATATCGCTTTGCCGAAATCTTATTAATTTACCAGCAAACTATCTAAACACTACAAAATTAGCACATATAGCTTCACAGCTTGCTGACAGGTTTTCAGCTGATTTCACATTATATTCTGGTGCAAAGCTAGCAACACATGCACCAGCAATTAATGTGGTTGGACGCGCTGCAGAAACGCCTCCGTGTTTAATAGATTTTAAATGGGGCACAAAAGGCCCTAAAATAACCGTAATTGGCAAGGGCATAACCTTTGATACTGGGGGTCTTGACCTTAAACCGTCAAAAGCCATGGAGATCATGAAAAAAGATATGGGGGGAGCAGCACATGCCCTTGGTCTGGCATCGGCCATTATGGAAGCTGGCCTTCGCGTACAATTACGTGTTTTAATACCAGCTGCTGAAAATTCAGTTTCTGAGAAATCCATGCGGCCTCTTGATATTATTGAAACTGCTGCAGGAATTCCTGTTGAGGTAGGCAACACCGACGCAGAAGGACGCCTAGTATTAGCAGACGCATTATTCTACGCCAAAAAGGATAATCCAGATTTTGTAGTTGATTTTGCAACCCTAACGGGCGCTGCCAGAGTAGCTCTTGGCACAGAATGCCCTGCTGTTTTTTGCAACAAAACAGAAACCGCAAGACAGCTCATGTCGATAGGCGAGAAAATAGATGATCCGATTTGGCATCTGCCCTTATTTGCGCCTTATGAGCGATATTTAAAAACAGGAACATCCGCGGTTTCAAGCACAGGTCAATCAGGATATGGCGGCGCTATAACAGCCGCTCTATTCTTGCAAAAGTTCATTGGCAAGGATTTAAATTGGGCGCATATCGATGTTATGGCATGGAATCTTTCGAGCAGACCAGGCAGGCCAAAAGGAGGAGAAGCAATGGGACTTCGAGCCGTTTATCAATATATTGCAGAACTTGCCAAAAATCATTAGCGTTATATAAAGAGTATTAAATTCAGTAAATTATAGGTTTAGGGGGAATAAAAATGGCTAATTCTGGAAAAAAGGAAATCGGGCTTGCGATAGTGGGTTGCGGTGCTATCGGCAGGATAAGAGCCATCATGGCACGCGATTATCCAGGAATAGGCTGGATTGGCTTATGTGATATCGACACAGAGCTTGGTAAGACATTACAAAATGACACAAACGCAGATTTCTTTACAGATGATTATAACAAACTTCTCGCAAGAAGTGAGGTAGATGCTGTAATTATTGCAACTGATGAAAATCATCATTTTGGACCTACAATGGCAGCAGTAGAAGCTGGAGCAAGTTTATTTATCGAAAAACCCCTTGCTACTGATATTCAGGAATCAGCAAAAATTTTAGCCGCAATAGAAGCAGCAGGGCTAGATGCGGTGATGGGATATACTCAGCGTTTCAGAAGACGGTTTCTTACGGTAAAACAACGACTTCAAGAAGGCCGAATAGGCGATGTGACCTCTGTTGTAACGCGTGCATTTATGAACTCTATGGTACCGATTGCGACCGTAAGACGCACAAATGAGCGTGAAAACCTCACCCCAATGGTTGTATCTGGAACACATAGTCTGGATATGTCGCTATGGTTACTTGAAGGCAAAACACCTGCACAAATTTTTGCCAAATCAGTTGATAAATCACTCTCTCAATATGGAACAAAAGACGCAACTTTTGGTCTGTTTACAATGGATGATGGTACTATCTTTAGTATGAATATAAGCTGGGCGTTACCACAGGTATGGCCAGGTTCTGTTTATGGTCTGGAAATTGGAATTGTTGGAACCGAGGGTGTGATTGATATTGAAGATACCCATCGTGACTTGGTTCTTGCGAGTACAAAATCCCAAGGGGGCGGGTATGTGCCTCATGGGTTTGAGCCACCGCAAAGACATGTCGACTTTCTTACATCATACCCCCCTGGGGATATTTTTGGCGGCCAGCTATGGGGTCCAATGCGTGAAGAGACAAACTCATGGTATCAGCGGCTTGTTACAGGTCAGTCAACACCTCACGCGACAGCCAAAGATGGTCATCGCAATCTAGTGCTAACAATGGCAATGGATGCATCAGCCTATACTGGAGAGGCCCTTGATTTAACCGATAATTTGGAAAATCATGTGCTGGAGATCCAATCTTCAGCTAGAAATAAAGGGTGACATTATGAAAGCGCTTATGTTGCATGGCCCCGGCCAGCCATTCTCTCTTGAAACAGTTGATGACCCTGAACCCAGCCCCGGAGAGGCTGTTGCCAAAGTGCTTGCATGTGGAGCAGGCCTTACGGTACAGCATGTAAAAGCAGGGCGAACTGCTGTTCCGTTTCCAAGAATATTAGGGCACGAAATTGCAGCCGAAATAGTAGAAACAAACGGTGATTGCGGTAGCCTTAGGGTGGGAATGCCTGTTACAGCCTATTTCTACCTTACTTGCGGGCATTGCAAATGGTGTCTGATTAATCGCCAAACTTTGTGCGAGAATTTTGGAGGGTATGTTGGCAGAGCCTGTGACGGCGGGTATGCTGAATATATCAAATTACCTGCTAAAAACTTTGTTCCGATACCAGAGACTTTGGATATCTACAAAAATCCAGCTGAAATTGGTGTTATTTGTGATGCGATCGCAACACCCTATAAAGTACTTCGCAGAGGCAGAATAGCGCCTCTTGAACGTGTTGCTGTATTTGGCGGTGGCGGTGGGCTTGGTATCCAAATGTTAAAAATGGCCAGATGGGCAAATTGTCATGTCACTGCTGTTGATGTTGATAAAAGCAAGTTTGCTGCTTGTCTTGAACATGGCGCAGATATCTGTGTTGATGCTACTAGCAATAATGCTCATGAAGCCCTGCTTGACGCATCTGGCGGTGGTTTCGACGCTGTGATAGATTTTGTGTCATCGACCAAAAGTCTTGAAATGGCAGCAGATAGTCTTGGCACTGGCGGCAGATTACTTACACTTGGCGGTGGCGGCGGCTCTAATGCTGATTTTAAGCTGAATGCAATGACTTTGCTCAATAAGGAAATTGAGGTAATGGGAAGCCGGTATTGCTCTTATCAAGAAGTGCTTGAGAGTCTGCAGCTTGTTGGGGAACAAGCAGATAAAGGACTAATGCCCCTTGTTACTCGGACCTCTGGATTTGACGGGCTGGAAGATATTCATAATGATGTAGAACATAGCCGTATCACAGGCCGTGCGGCACTTGTTCTCTAGAATTGGACTTCTCTTATGAATAAATCTGCTGCCATTATTGGGCTAGGTGTTCTAGGCTCAGCCATAACAGAATATCTGCTAAAACATGACTTTGAAATATATGGTTTCGATATCTTGCCAGAGGCATTAGCCAAGTTTGATAGCTTTGAGAATTTTCATACGTGCAGCTCTGTTGCTGACTTATTCTCAAAGCAGAAAAACATTCTTTTATGTCTGCCGGCGCCAGCTAATTTAGATTCTGTTATGCGCGCAATGCCTAGCCAGAAGGATTTAAACAAAACAGCAGATAGCCCTCTTGTAATTGAGTTATCAACACTGCCTGTTGACGCAAAACAAGAGGCGTTATTATTAGCACGTGATAAACACATCCGAATGGTTGATTCTCCTGTATCAGGGAACCGGATTGTTGCATTACAGGGCAAATTATCTGCCTATCTTTCTGGGGATGAAGAAGATGTTCTAGCCGCCAAACCCTTATTAGAATCATTCTGCCAGAAAGTTACCCAAGTTGGCACATTCGGCAATGGTAGTAAGATGAAACTTATCGGCAATATTCTTAATCTGGTTCATAATAGCGTTACTGCTGAGGTAATGGTGCTTGGCATGAAAGTCGGATTAGAGCCAGAATTAATTCACAAGGCAATTAGTGGAACTTTCTCAAGCTCAGCAGTATTTGAAGGGCGCGGCAAATTGATGGTTGAGAATGATTATGCCGTTGAGGGAATGAATTTTTCAACGCCTATCAAGGATAGTGACTTTATAACCAAACTCGCGAAAGATAATTATGTGCCGCTTCCTATTTATCAAGTAGCGTTGCAATATTACTTAGCTGCAATGGCGCAAGGATATCAGGATATGGATGCTGCTGCTGTTTGTGCTGTTATTGAGAAAAATACAAACTTAAATAGAGAATAATGATATCCTTATTTCTGTAATATCTGTTTTAGATGCGGATAGATAAGCATAAAATCATCATCCTCAAACTCAGGATCTAGCATATTCAAGAGATTCAGACTATGTGCGAGATAACTTTGTTCTACCTCATCACCTTTGAGTAGCTCATCTAATAAACCAAGATCTTTTTTTAAGTTAGCAGGCGTTGAGCGCCCGTCAAATGTTCCGGATAATATATGATCTGGAAATCGTTTTTCAGATATATAACTACGTGCATTTGAGCAGTTAAACACTTCTATCATTTGCGCAAGGTCAAGCCCGTTCTGTTCTCCCTTAATACAAATCTCACTCAATAGTAAAAAATTTCCATGGCAAACAGCATTGTGAAATAATTTCATAAGCTGACCTTTTCCAGCATCCCCAATATGAAAAATCTGGTTGGCAAAACTCGATAAAATAGGCCGATGGCGCTCTAATATATGCTCATCCCCGCCAACCATCAAGGTAAGCGTACCAGCAGCAGCGCCTTTTGCACCGCCTGACATGGCAGCGTCCAGTTGATGGGCATTATTCTCTGCAAGTAGTTTTTCTGCGCGAAGCTTTGTAGTGCGCGGATCAGAGCTGGTAAGGTCAATCAGCGTCGCACCAGATTTCGGGGGCGCTATTGATAAAACTGAGTCAATTTGAGAAGCTGATGGGACACAAAATAAAATCAGGTCGCATTCTTTGAGTATCGTATCAGCTGTATTTTTTACAATCAAAGGGGCGCTCGTGGCAGCGCTTATTTTTGCTTCATCACTATCATAAACAGACAAGGATAAACCAGCGCGTGCGATGCAAGCGGCAATCCCGCTTCCCATCGCACCTAATCCAATTAATCCAATGTGAGAGGCAGCCAATTTAAGCACACCAAAGGTGATATAGTTTATCGCCCACGAGCTGATACCCTAATTATAGTTTTTCATTTTATCTACAGCTTTAATTTAGGATCTAACCAATCACGCAAACTATCACCGAATAGGTTAAAGGAAAACACGGCCACACTCACGGCAAGACCAGGATAAATAATCATCCAAGGCGCTGTTCGATAATAATCGGCATTCACCCCTGATAACATCAAACCCCATGATGGCGTCGGCTCGACAACACCAAGACCTAGATAGGATAAGCTTGCCTCAAGCAAGATTGCTTGACCGATAAATGCCGTCATCATAATTAGGAAAGGTGCCGTTACGTTAGGTAATATATGCCTGAAAATAATGCGTCTTGAGCTAAACCCATTTGCCCTTGCCGCATCCACATATGGAAGTGTTACCACTGCCAGAGCTTGAGAGCGAATAACACGCGCTGTTTTCGGAATAAATGGAATGGCTATCGCAATAATAACATTAACATCTATTCCAGCAACAACCGTTTTTGGGAATATCGCTATAACGATAATCGCTAAGATAATGATCGGGAATGAAAGCATGAGATCAATAAATCGCTGGACCAACAAATCGATTTTACCGCCAAAGAATGCAGAGCTTGTTCCTATAATCGCCCCTATCGAGCACCCAAATAATGCAGAGAGGAAGCCAATCGATAAAGCTGTTCTTGCGCCGTGTATTAGCCGAGATAAGATATCGCGGCCAAATGCGTCCGCGCCCAGCAAATGAGCCATTGAAGGCGCGCCGCCACCAAAAGCAGGGGATGCCTCGAAATCAACATCTGTTGGATCGTAAGGAGATACCTGTTGAGCAAAAATAGCCGCAAGCATCATTATCACAATCATGATAATGCCAATGCTTCCTAGCGGTTGCTGTCGAACAAAGTCCCAAACAGTCCGGCGTGCGGGTTTTGTATAAGTTTGGTCTGCAGTTGTATTAGTAGTTGGAGTGCTCATTTTTGATACCTTATTCTTGGATCTAGCGCGGCATATAGCAGGTCAACAATTAAGTTGATTAAAACGAATCCAGTAGCAACCGTTAATACCAGCCCTTGCAATAGGTTTAGGTCGTTTCTTACAACACTATCTACGAAAAGCTTGCCTATTCCGTTTAGGTTAAATACAGACTCAGTTACCACAAGTCCCCCTAGTAAGAACGCAAACTCCAAGCCAATAACAGTGACGGTTGGCAAAAGCGCATTTCGCATTCCGTGCTTTACAATCACAATCCGCTCAAATACGCCTTTTGCTCTAGCTGTCCTTATATAATCTTCTGACAACACCTCTAATATTGAAGAGCGTAGCATTCTTGCCGTAACAGATGAGTAGCGATAACCGACTGATAATGCAGGCCATATAAGCTGATTTAGGTTGGTTAGCGGGTCTTCAAATAAGCCAACGGTACCAAGCGGCGGTAATTGGCCAACGGTTGCCAGCAACATCATAATAATAAGCATGCCAAGCCAGAATGAGGGCACAGCTATCCCGCCAATCGTTAATAATCGTATGACATAATCTAATATCGAGCCTCTGAACAAGGCTGATAACGTCCCTAGCGGAAACGCTATTAACACCGCCAGAACAGTCGATAATATGGCTAATTCAAATGACAATCCGATTCGCGCCGCTATTTCAGAAGAAACACTATTTTCTGTCCAGAGCGAAATTCCCAAATCACCCTGAGGAAGCCCAATCATATATTTATAGAACTGAACCATAATAGGGTCATTCAGGCCAAGACGCTCTTTCTCACGCATGATTTCTTCTTCAGAAACCATGCCGCCTTCTGCTGTAAGTTTAATTTCGACAATATCGCCAGGAACAACCCGCAAAACGAAAAAAACAAGAACAGCAACCGCAATTAGTGTTGGTATCGTTAATAAAATTCTTCTTATTGCATAACTAAGCATTTTCTAACTCATCCAATTTAATACAAGCTGCTTGATGTTCATTTCCACATTCTTGTAGCTGAGGCATTTCAGCTCTACAGGCGTCAGTGACAAAATTACATCTTGAAGAAAAAACACAGCCCTTTGGCGGATTAAGAGGAGAGGGCAATTCGCCTTTCAAAACGATTTTCTCTCTGTTTCTCTCAATCTGCGGATCTGGTATTGGTGCGGCATCCATTAACGCTCTGGTATAGGGATGTCTTGGGTTACTATATAAATCATCACCCTCGCCAAATTCCATAATTTTACCAAGATACATCACAATGACCTTATGCGAGATATGCTTAACCACTGCAAGATCATGTGCAATAAACAAATAAGCAATGCCAAGTTCACGTTGCAAATCTTCCAGCAAATTAATTATCTGTGCCTGCACAGATACGTCCAAAGCAGACACTGGCTCGTCACAAATGATTAATTTAGGCTCCATTGATAAGGCTCTTGCGATACCAACCCTTTGACGTTGCCCGCCTGATAACTCATGTGGGTAACGCTCTCTCATGTAAGGGTACAGGCCGACCTTCAACAACAGGTCGGAAATCTTCTCCTCCCTTTCTTGCGAGTCAGGCACAATATTATGCACCTTTAACGGCTCCTCCAAAATTTGCCCAATCGTCATCCTTGGGTTTAATGAGGAGAAGGGATCTTGGAAAATAACCTGCATATCTTGTCTTACAAGCGCAACAGATTTTGAATTCAAATCAACATCATTGAATTGCATTTTTCCGCCAGTTGCCTGATTGAGATGCAATATAGCTCTTCCAACAGACGTTTTACCACATCCAGATTCGCCGACTAATCCAACAGTTTGCCCAGGATAAACCTCAAATGATACGCCATCAACAGCCTTCACTGTGCCTGAAGTATTAGATAACCAACCGCTTCTGAAGGACACAGAGAAATACTGCTCAAGCCCATCAACCACCAGCAACGGATTTTCTTTATTAATTTCCGCACTGCTATGGGTGCTGGTTTCAGCGAGGTAAATGGTACTACCATCTTTGCTTGCTTTATCTGTAAAGAAACAAGCAGCCAGATGACCTTCCTTACCGTGCTGAGTTTCTAACACAGGCACATTGTCGCACGCATCCGCCGCTAGCGGACATCTAGGCTTAAAGCGACATCCTACTGGCGGTGACATTAAGTTTGGCGGCAATCCGTCAATAGTTGCAAGTCTACCACCCCTTGGTTTATCCATCCGAGGCACTGAGCGAAGAAGCCCAATTGTATATGGGTGAGACGGCTTTTCAAAAATTTGGTTTGCATCGCCTTGCTCTACAATACGAGCGGCGTACATAACATTTACCCTATCAGCATAAGCAGCAACAACGCCTAGATTGTGTGTAATCATAATTACCGCTACGCCAAGACGGCTACTAATATCCTTTAGTAACTCAAGAATTTGCGCTTGAATTGTAACATCTAACGCGGTTGTTGGTTCATCCGCGATAATTAAATCAGGCTCACACGCAAGACCGATAGCAATCATTACCCTCTGCCTCATACCACCAGAAAACTGGTGTGGGTACTGGGTCAATCTTTTTTCTGGTTCAGGTATTCCAACCATTCCAAGAAGTTCAATTGCACGTGCATTCGCTTCTTCCTCATTCATTTCTAAATGAGTTAAAAGCGGCTCTGTTAGCTGATCCCCGATTGTAAGAACCGGATTTAAA
>ERZ802819.18-NODE-18-length-90184-cov-50.4554_pt1 | contig 90184 bp, 84 predicted proteins | sample MGYA00345647_ERZ802819 | MGnify/ENA primary metagenome ERZ802819 (study PRJEB30503, sample SAMEA104212355) | marine metagenome | biome: Westerlies Biome; feature: [SRF] surface water layer (ENVO:00010504) within the epipelagic zone...; material: water (ENVO:00002006)...
GATATGGCGGTGGGCCAGGGATTCGAACCCCGGGAACCTCTCGGTTCAACGGTTTTCAAGACCGCCGCTTTCGACCACTCAGCCAGCCCACCTAAACTGTTTCGCCTACGCTTGAGCGAAGCGACGCATTATAGCGATGCAGCCTCAGCGATCAAGCTTCAGCGGCCTCATTTTCAACGTTTATCTCATCCTGCTCTACAGTAGCGGGACCTCGAGGATCATTTGCTGCTCGTGGAGCGAGATTTGGTTGGTGTAACGCGTCCGGAAGGGCGCTTTCACCAAACACTGAGGATGTAGCAGTTTCAATACGAACCTCAGTTACCGGATTTGCATCAACACGCGGGTCGTTTATGGCTCGCCCACCGTCCACTATACCGCTGGTATTCGGCGCTGACGTCGCCGGCTCCGCCTCTGCGACTGCAGCAACGCTGATATCTTCAGCCGCTTCAGGCGCCACCGCATCATTCACCTGCTCAGGCGCTAGTGATTGAGCGGAGGGGATGGTGGCAAATACATCCTGTTGATCTTCGGCCGCTCCAACAAGGCGTGTGTCATCGACTGACTCAAGTTCTGCAGCACTAGCCGTACTCACTGGCTGCTGCGCGGCGCTATCTGGTTCGACCCGACTCTCTGCCTCAACGGGTTGCGTTATGTCAGGTTTTGCACCCCTGCGCCGACGCCGTCGTCCCTCTGTGCGCTTCTCAGCTGGTCGGTGCCGAGGCTCATGTTCGTCAGCCGCGCTAGCGGGTGGCTCAATGGCCTGCTCAGCCACAGTGTCAGCAGTCGTCTCTTCAGAATCACTCTCAGTGGATGTCTGTTCTACCGAGTCGCTACCGCTGCGCCGGCGCCCACCTCGGCGTCCTCGACGTCGACGCTTCTTGGGCTCTCCGTCAGCGTTTAATTCGTCATCGGAGAGGGCAGGTGCTTCAACCTCTATCACCTCATCGGCATTTTTGGCTGCCGTCTCTTGCTTTACTGGTCGCTTTCTTTGACGGCTGTTGCGGCGCTTAGATTTTGTCCCCTCGGCCCTCTGAGATTTTTCAGAGCCTACTGCTGCTGGCTCTTTTTCAGAATCATCATCTGCCTTCGGTACCGGCGCAAAGAGCGCGGACCACAGCCGTGGAAATAAGCCAGGCTTTTTTTCAATCTCGGTATTAGGCACTGCTGCGGTAGGCGCGGCTGGTTCTGGCGGCGCAGAAGCAGGAGGCGGCGCGTCCGGTGTAACGCCCCTGACCAAGGCCTGAGGAGCCGCCACGGGTTTCTCATCACTGTCGCTGTTCGATTCAGCATCGAAGTCTGCCAGATCGATTTCGAAACTTTCTCGAAGATCGGCCTCTACTTCATCGTCCCGCAGACGAATAACCTCAAAATGCGGTGTTTGCATATTGGGGTTGGGGATGACAACTACCCGGACTTTGGTTGCAGCTTCGATTTCGCCGACCGCTGCACGTTTTTCGTTGAGTAAGAACGCAGAAACCGCGACTGGAACGATGACCCTGACTTCACCGGTCCGCTCTTTTGAGGCTTCTTCTTGTATGAGGCGCAAAATGGCCAATGCAAGTGACTTGGTATCACGAATGGATCCCTGTCCCGTACATCGTGGACAAACCATGCCACTGGTTTCACCTAGGGAGGGTCGCAGCCGCTGACGAGACATTTCAAGCAGGCCAAAACGCGAGATTCTTCCCAATTGAATTCGTGCACGATCAATTTCCAAGGCATCCCGCATTCGGTTTTCAACGGCCCGCTGATTCTTGGACGCATTCATATCGATGAAGTCGATAACAACGAGACCGCCCATATCTCTCAGCCGCAACTGCCGTGCAATTTCGTCAGCAGCTTCCAGGTTGGTATGAAGGGCGGTTGCTTCGATGTCACTACCTTTGGTGGCTCGAGCAGAATTTATATCGATAGAGATCAGCGCTTCTGTGGGATCGATTACAATGGAGCCACCAGAGGGAAGTCGAACCTCGCGCTGAAATGCCGTCTCGATTTGCCCTTCTACCTGAAATCGGGTGAACAGAGAGAGCGTGTCGTTGTAAGCTTTGATGCGATTTTGATACTTGGGCATGACCATGCTGACGAAGTCCAGAGCTTGTCGATGCGCATGCGGCTCGTCGATTAGCACTTGGTCAATATCGTCCTTAAGGTAATCTCGAATTGCCCGAATGATGACATCACTCTCTTGGTAGAGGAGCGTTGGTGATGAATTCTCTCCCGCTGCCTCGGATATTGCTGCCCAAAGTTTGAGTAAGTAATCGAGATCCCACTGGAGTTCTTCAGCGCTGCGTCCCACGCCGGCGGTCCTAATAATGACGCCCATGCCATCGGGTATAGCCAGCTGTGCAAGCGCACCTTTTAGTTCGGTTCGCTCTTCCCCTTCGATACGTCGGGAAATTCCGCCAGCGCGAGGGTTGTTTGGCATTAAAACCATATATCGGCCAGGTAGACTGATGAAGCTCGTGAGCGCTGCGCCTTTTGAGCCACGCTCCTCTTTATCGACCTGAATTATGACTTCCGTGCCTTCTTTAATCGCGTCCTTTATGCGCATCTTACCGTCGCCACCAGATGCGGTACGTGCGTATTGAGGTGCTATCTCCTTCAGAGGCAGAAAACCATGGCGCTCCGCACCAAAATCGACAAACGCTGCTTCCAGGCTTGGCTCTACTCGGGTGACTTTGGCTTTGTAAATGTTTGATTTGGTTTGAAGTCGTGCGCGATTTTCTATGTCTAAATCGTACAGACGCTGACCGTCTACTAGGGCAACGCGCACTTCCTCGCGTTCCGTGGCGTTAATTAACATCTTTTTCATGTGTTAGGTTCCAAAAGGCAACCCAACAGCGGGGCGAGCGCACTAATGTGCACGACACTGCGTGTGGCGAGCTAGTTAGCCCGCCTATATCGTCTTGTCGGAGCTGTCGTCACGTTTAACGTTTGTAACGACAGCCTGAATCTCTCCGCGCAATTGGATCGCGGTTTTACGTATAACCCTGAGCTGCCGAGCTCCTATTTCACTTTCCGATCTGCCGGCGCTTCGAGTTTCCTTCATCTGGAATTGCGGTCCGTATAAAGGTTGATGCCTCATTCGACGCTTTCGCGTACATTGTCGGTCCATCGCAATCCCGCGGCGAGCATAGCACCGGGACGTCGACACATCAATCAAAGACTTAAGAAGGTAATAGTGTCCGAATATAAAGCCCGATTTATTGAGCTTTCAGATGAAGAATCAGGGCAGCGCTTAGATAACTACTTGATGCGAGTCCTTTCCGGCGTTCCTAAAACGCGGATTTATAAGGCCATCCGCACCGGCGAAGTTCGCGTCAACAAAGGCCGTTGTAAACCCGAGCGCAAATTAGTCGCCGGTGATGTCGTTAGACTGCCACCCATGACGATTGCTGATCCCAGCGTGGTAAAGGCGATTCCAGATCGATGGTCTAGTCGGATCGAGCGCAGTATTCTCTATAATGACAGCCAGCTGATGATCGTTGATAAGCCTACCGGTCTCGCCGTGCACGGCGGCAGTGGTGTCCAGTTCGGTCTGATTGAGTCGCTGCGGCAAATGTACCCTGATCAGAAGTATATGGAATTGGTTCACCGCTTAGACAGGGATACGTCGGGTCTCGTGATGATTGCTAAACGTGCCTCGGCACTGCGAGAGCTGCACGCACTGCTGCGTGATGACGGGGTTGATAAGCGATATTTTGCTTTGGTGTCTGGCAAGTGGCCGTCGCATCGCGTTCGCGTTGAGGCGTCGCTTCAAAAGTCAGCCTTGGTCTCAGGGGAGCGAGTGGTCCGTGTTACATCGGAAGGGCGGCGGAGCGTGACAGATTTTCGTGTTATCCAGCGGTTTCGAAAAGCGACATTGATAGAAGCCAAGCCGATCACAGGCCGCACACACCAAATTCGGGTACACGCTCAGCACGCAGGACATCCCATTATGGGTGATCTAAAGTACGCGACAGAGGAGCAGCTGGCGTTCGCGAAAACAACAGGCCTAAAACGCCTATTTCTACATGCTCATCAGTTGCGTTTTCGACTCGGCGATCGTCATCACGAATTTGAGTCCGAATTAGACTCAGAGCTACGCGGTGTATGCGATTCATTATCCGGAAACGGTTAGGGAAGCAGGTAGCCTTCCGCTCTTAGCATGTTGGACAGAGCAATCAATGGTAGGCCCTGCAGGGCCGTAGGGTCGTTGCCCTCTAGCTTTGCCATCAGTGCGATACCCAAACTTTCCCACCTAAACGCACCCGCGCAGTCGAGAGGCTGGTCCTGAAGGACGTACCGAGAGATATCTTCTGAGCTAAGCTTACGTAGAGTGGCACGATACTCCACGACCTGCGTTTGGCATCGTCCACTGTCAGTATCACGCAGCGATACGCCGGTATAAAAGTGGATTGTTTTCTCGCTGGCTTTTGCGAGCTGCGCTTTTGCCTTTGCGACTGAGCCTGGCTTGTGAAGTTGCTCATTGTCGAGCACAGCTACTTGGTCCGACCCAATAACGAGGCAATGGGACTCAGTTACCACTGATGCTTTTTCTTCTGAAAGACGGGCTGCTAAGTCGGCAAAACACTCATTAAGGATTCGTTTTTCATCCACGTGGGGCGAGACTTGCTGATAAGAAACCAGTAGTCGATCGAGCAGCTGCGCGCGATAGGCAGAGGTGGACGCTAGAATCAGTTTTTTATGTGGTTTGGCCATATCACCGATGTTAGTTTTTGACAGCATTGCATTTTGACAGCAACCGGCCTGAGACGTATAGTCCGCCGCCATGTCGAATACCCCCTTTCCAAAAGAGGCCGAGCTGCGTAATTGGGCGTCTCGCGGGATGGAAGCCAATGGTTATCTCTCGATCGACAGGATGCCAAGGTTGAGGGCGGCCGCTATTGCTGCGGAGGAACAGGCTAAGGTGCGGCTGTCCTGTTACAAAGATGAGCAGCATCGTTATGTTGCAGATATCTCGGCGGAGATGGTGTTGACACTACAATGTCAGCGCTGCCTCGAGGCATGTCGAACAGAGTTGAATACGCATAGCCTGCTGTGCATTGTGTGGACTGAGGAAGCCAGCAAGGATCTTCCAGGGTCATATGATCCGCTGATTACAGGTGACGTCAGCAATTTGCATGAGTTGGTGGAAGACGAGTTGCTGTTGTCGCTCCCGGCAGTAGCGATGCATGAAGAAGATTGTAGTGGAGGCACACCGCGTGACTTTGGTGACCTCACGAGCGAGATAGTGGAAGAGACAGTTAGCCCATTTTCCGGGTTAGACGGGCTGTTGAAGGCGTCTGTCGAAACGAAGGGAAATGAATAGAACTTTACCGTTTATGCGTTGTCATAGCGGCTGGATTAAAGAAACAGGAGAGTCTGATGGCTGTTCAACAAAATCGTAAAACACGCTCCAAGCGCGGTATGCGTCGGTCACACGATGCGTTAGGTGAGGCAACCTTGACCGTCGACAGCACATCTGGAGAGACCCGCCGGCGACACCATGTCAGTGCAGATGGTTTCTACAAAGGCCAAAAGGTCCTCGATATAACCACTGACGACTAAATCTGTGTCGCTCGGCATTTTATACCCGGGGCAGGGTTCGCAGCGGGTCGGTATGTTGGCAGAGGCTGCCGTCGCATACCCACAAATTAGGGAGACATTCTCTGAGGCCAGCGAGGCCCTAGGGTATGATCTTTGGGCGCTGGTGTCCGGCGGACCTTCCGAGACATTAGAGCTGACCGAGTTCACTCAGCCTGCACTGTTGACGGCGAGCGTAGCGCTGTTCAGGGTTTTTTGCTCTTTGCACGACTGCAGACCGGCGGCTGCGGCGGGCCATAGTTTAGGCGAATATTCAGCGCTAGTGTGTGCGGGTGTCCTTTCGTTAGCAGACGGTGCTCGGTTAACACGGCAGCGAGGCGCGGCAATGCAAGCGGCAGTGCCGGCTGGGCAAGGTGGTATGGCAGTCATTATTGGGCTGCCGGATGCTGTTGTGACCGATACGTGCACGTCTTTATCCAGCGAAACGCATTTTGTAGCTGGCGTCAATTTTAATGGGCCGGGGCAGGTTGTAATTGCGGGACACGTGGCGGCCGTAGATGATGCGCTAGACGCTCTCAAGGGTGTCGGGGCACGTCGTGCCATGCGCTTACCTGTCAGCGCTCCTTTTCACACACCGTTAATGGGCCCCGCGAGTGATGTCATGGCTGAGGCGTTTGACGATGTCGCTTGGTCATCCCCCCAGTTTCCTGTGGTAAGTAATGTCGACGGCGCAGTTTTGACAAGCCCTGAGGCGATTCGGAGTAGTCTCGTCCGGCAGGTAACCGCTCCCGTTTTGTGGACACAGTGCATGTCGACTCTGCGATCTTTGGGTTGCGACTATTTTCTAGAGTGTGGACCGGGAAGCGTTCTGAGTGGATTGAGCAAGCGAATTGATAAAGCTGTTCCCTGTCGGTCTATCGAGACGCAAGCTGCGCTTGAAGCCGAAATTTGAGTGGGTAAAGGTATCGCCATGAATGAAGCTTCAACAAAGCAGATTGCCCTCGTGACAGGTGCCACCCGCGGTATCGGTAAGGCGATTGCAAGTGAGCTTGCTGCGGCTGGACATATTGTCATAGGCACGGCCACGTCAGAGCAGGGCGCTTTGTCTATCAGCGCCGTGCTCGAAAATTCAGGTGGCACGGGTATTCGGCTCGATGTCAGTGATGCAGAGGCGGTGAAAGCGGCTGTCGAAAAAATTAATAGCGATTACGGTGCGCCGACAATCCTCGTGAACAACGCGGGGATCACGCGTGACAATCTGATGCTTCGTATGAAAGAAGAGGAATGGTCGCAGGTTATCGCAACAAATTTGTCGCCACTGTTTACGCTGAGCAAGGCGTGTCTACGCGGTATGACGAAGGCTCGCTGGGGTAGGATCGTCACTATTTCATCTATCGTGGGACAGATGGGAAATGCAGGGCAGGCCAATTATGCAGCCAGTAAGGCGGGCGCCGAAGGAATGTCGCGAGCGATGGCAAAAGAGCTCGGTTCTCGCGCTGTAACTGTGAATTGCGTTGCGCCGGGCTTCATAGATACGGACATGACTAAAGTGCTGACCGAAGAGCAGAGGTCGGCTATGCTTGAGCAGGTCCCGCTCGGACGGCTGGGTGCACCGGAAGAAATAGCGAAAGTGGTAGCCTTTTTAGTCAGTGACGCAGGCGCTTACATAACGGGTGAAACAATTCATGTGAACGGTGGTATGTACATGTGATGCGAAAAAATGCGGGTTTTAATCTGATGAATAATCAGTAGAATCCGCCGCACGACGCCTGACAGCAGGCGCTACTTGATTACATAGTGATAGCAGAGAAAGGGGACGTCATGAGCAACATTGAAGAACGCGTTAAGAAAATCGTGGCTGAGCAGCTCGGTGTGAAAGAAGATGAAGTTAGCAACGCATCGTCATTTGTCGACGATCTTGGTGCTGATTCGTTAGACACTGTTGAGCTTGTCATGGCGCTCGAGGAGGAGTTCGATACTGAAATTCCTGATGAGGAAGCGGAACAGATCACCACTGTCCAGCTGGCCATTAACTATATCAATGAGAACCTAGCCTGAAGAAAGGCATGAATGCTGATAAAGGCCGCTCTGCTCAGGGCGGCTTTTTTTTATGCTGATATAGTAAGCGTTTGTAAGCGGACCGGGGTAAGGCAGATGAATGACCGCAGAGTCGTCATAACGGGCGTGGGTGCCATTACAGCACTCGGACTAGATGTCGTCTCGACTTGGCGAGGTGTTGTAAACGGAACGAATGGTGTTCATTCGATACAACATTTCGATGCCTCGGCATTCTCTACTCAGTTTAGTGCGAGTCTGAAAAATTTTTCGACTGATGGTTATCTCGAGGCCAGAGACGCTAAGCGAATGGATGCCTTTATCCAATACGGGATGGTCGCGGGTATTCAGGCCATGCGCGATTCGGGTCTTGAGATCACTGAAGAGAATCAAGATCGAGTCGGCTGTAACGTGGGCGCGGGTATTGGCGGCATTGGTCTCATCGAAAAAATGTCCCTGACCCTAAACAATACCAGTCCCCGTAAGATCTCACCCTTTTTCGTGCCAGGATCCATCATAAATATGGTGGCTGGCAATTTATCAATCGAGTTTAACCTACGAGGTCCCAATCTTGCGATGGTGACTGCCTGCACCACTGGAACTCACAGCATTGGTTTGGGCGCTCGATTGATTGCTGCTGGGGATGCTGACGCGATGTTGGTTGGCGGTGCTGAGATGGGCACAACGCCTGTTGGATTAGGTGGCTTTGCCGCTGCGCGCGCGCTTTCGACGCGAAACGATTCGCCAGAAATAGCGTCGAGGCCATGGGACCGTGATCGTGATGGCTTCGTTTTGGGTGATGGCGCTGGCGTCATGATGCTAGAGTCACTCGATAGCGCATTGGCTAGAGGGGCAAATATTTACGCTGAGGTTGTGGGTTTTGGCATGAGCGGCGATGCCTATCACATGACTTCGCCGCCGGCTGATGGCCGCGGCGCTGCTCTCGCTATGCGCAACGCATTGAAAAATGCTGAGATGAATCCTACCGACGTGGATTATATTAATGCGCACGGCACTTCGACGCCCGCTGGTGATGTCGCGGAGACGGTCGCAATAAAAAGCGTGTTTGCTGACCATTCGTATGATCTTGCAGTGAGCTCGACTAAGTCCATGATCGGCCATTTACTGGGTGCCGCGGGCGCCGTAGAGGCTATTTTCAGTGTGCTGGCCATTCGTGACGGCGTTGCACCGCCCACCATTAATTTGGACAATCCGGACGACGGATGTGATTTGAATTATGTGCCTGGTGTGGCGCAGGAGCGTGACATTAACGTGGCGGTCTCTAATTCTTTCGGGTTTGGTGGCACAAACGGAACCCTTGTTTTTAAAAAGTTTAGTTAGACGGTTTCGTGCTCCGACGGATGGTCATGGCCGGATTGCTTACTGTTGGGGCCGCGATGACATCTGTTTATATCGTTGCGGAGTCGCAGCTCAATACACCCCTTACATTTGCGATCGATGACGATGTCTTTGTAGTGTCTGAGGGCCAGGGCCTCAACGCCATCGCGACGACGTTGGAAGAGCGGGGCCTCATTAGTTCGGCTCGATGGTTGCGGGTCGGTATCCAGCTCCGCTCTTCGGACTTGGTTCCGAAAAAAGGCGAGTATCGGCTCGTCCCCGGAGAATCGGTAGCTCAGTTGTTGCAGCGGATCCACAATAACGCCGTTATTCGTTACGCCCTGACAGTGCCCGAGGGGGTCACCTTTGAGTGGTTCTTAGATCAACTGTGGCAACATCCGCGCGTGACGCGCGTGTTAGACGGAGTGGCAGATCCTCAACTGAGCGCGCTGCTCGGTGACTACGATTCCCCTGAAGGATTGTTTTTGCCCGAGACCTATCTGATTCAGTCGGGTGATACTGATCTGGATATTCTGCGTCGTGCTCGTGATGCGATGAAACAGGTTGTCGCCTCGGCCTGGATGGAGCGAGCGGAGGACATCCCCTTAGCCTCGCCTTACGAGGCGTTAATCCTCGCGTCGATTATTGAAAAAGAGACTGGGATCGGCAGCGAGCGAGATATCATTGCGGGCGTTTTTTCACGCCGCCTTAAGCAGGGGATGAGACTGCAAACGGACCCCACAATTATCTACGGCTTAGGGAGTCAATTTGACGGTAATCTAACCAGACGACACTTGCAGGATCGAGACAACAAATACAATACGTATCGGATAGCCGGTTTGCCTCCGACCCCCATTTCACTGCCGGGTAAAAAAGCAATCGAGGCGGCTGTGCGCCCTGCCGCAGGCGCTAGTTTGTACTTTGTGGCGAAGGGTGACGGCAGTCATGCATTTAGCGATAGCCTTAGCGAGCACAAAAAAAATGTGAGACGCTATCAACTGCAGCGTCGAGAAGATTATCGGTCGAGCCCGAGGTGATGAAAAAAAACAGTAGCCCAGCGAAATTCATCACGCTTGAGGGCGGAGAGGGAGCTGGGAAGTCCACAAGCCGCGATTTCATCGTGTCCTTGCTAAGCGACCACAGTATACCTTTTGTACACACAAGAGAGCCTGGGGGCACACCGATCGGTGAGACGCTCAGAGAGTTGCTGCTGAGTAAAAAGGGAGTGCCTCCGTCAGTAACAACCGAGTTATTGTTGGTCTTCGCGGCCCGTGCCCAGCATCTTCATGAAACAATTGAGCCGGCATTGGCGGAAGGTAAGTGGGTTTTGTGTGACCGGTTCACGGACGCGACCTACGCCTATCAGGGCTATGGCCGCGGTTTCGATTTGAACGCCATATCGACACTGGAGGACCTCGTTCAAAACGGAAGACAACCTGACTTAACCGTGCTCCTTGATATCGACCCTGTAGTTGGAATGGAGCGCGCACGCCTGCGGGCCGAGTTAGACAGATTCGAGGAGGAGGAACTCGCTTTTTTCGAGCGAGTTAGGGCCGGCTATTTGAGTCGGGCCTCGAAAGATTCAAGATTTGAAGTGGTCGATGCATCCCAGAATGTTACCGCCGTTCAGGCGGACCTTGCAGCCATTTTGCAACCATTACTCGAGGGTGGCGGGTGACGAAGATCGCATTTGCCGAACATCAAGCGCTGGCACGTCAGCTTGTAATGTTGCACAGAAGTGGCTCCTTACCCCATGCCATCTTGCTATCTAGCGCCTCCGGGTTGGGTCTCGACGCGGTAGCCCATGCTGTAGGCACATCATTGTTGTGTGATGCTAACGAGGAGTGGGCTTGCACTCGATGCCGTGGGTGCGAGTTAGTTGCGGCAGGCAGTCATGGTGATTATCGGTGGGTTTCCCCGGGCGAGGGCAAGACAGGAATCGGTGTTGAGCAAGTCAGACTGGCCATCGACTTTATGTCTAAGACCTCGGCGTACGGATCGCAGAAAGTACTCGTTTTTTCTGGTGCCGACCGAATGTCATCGGCTGCCGCAAATGCGCTCCTAAAAACACTCGAGGAGCCGCCGGGAAACAGTGTCATTATTTTACTGGCTGATAGAACCTGGTTTTTGCCTGCCACCATTCGGTCTCGCTGCCAGTCTTGGAGACTACCGCCATTGAGTGAGTCGGCATGCCGGAGTTACATTCGCGAGCATGGGTTGATTCCTCCTGAAGATGATCAGACCACGCGGCGAAGTCTTGAACGTCTCGTCGTTGACCACGCCACGGGTCGAGCAGATTCCAATGAGCAGGTTGCACTGGCGATTTGTGACATACTCGACGCCGGTGGCTCGAGTGATAAGCTGTCAAGGACGCTTCAGCAAACCGAGCTTACAGAGGGTATTCAAGCTGTGTTATTGGTGCTGGAGGAGAGACTACGCAGCCAGCTGTATGGCAATGCGTCAGTGCTCGCGCTGCTTCACCTTCATCGCGTCGTGGCGACGCTACTTCAGCGCATTCGCGGGGGGGCTATCCCCGCCAAAGAGACTGCGTGTTACGAAGTCGCAAATTTGGTGGTGCAGGCAGCGCGAAATCAACTTGCTGAGTTACAGCGCGGATTAGACGTAATGGGCGCTTAATCGATGGCAAGGAACTTGGCAACGTCATCAGTCGAGGATAATCTGGCGCAATGAGCGACGAAAATAAGCAGGGCGTGTTATCGCTGACGATCAAGGACAGGGCCGTCTTGTATGCAGCTTACATGCCCTTTGTCGAACAAGGTGGGTTATTCGTCCCAACCAACAAAAAGTTCGAGCTAGGCGAGGAGGTCTTCATTTTGCTCGCGCTCATGGATGAGCCGGAGAAGATCCCCATTAACGGTCGCGTTATTTGGATCACGCCTAAGGGGGCGCAAGGCAATCGACAGGCGGGGATTGGCGTACAGTTTTCTGACGCTAATTTTGTCGCGGTCACCAAAATAGAAGATCATCTCGGCCCCGGATTGTTGTCAGATAGACCAACGCACACCATGTAAAGTGGCGTGTCCCGATGCAATCGCGCGGAGGTCCTACAACGTGGCGTTTTTAAGTCGGATCTTCCGGCGCCGCATTGAATCAATCCACCTAATGTGACACCATCCGCGCCCTTGGGTGATAATCCACGGAAGCACCCATTTTGATAAGTATTTACGCGGGAGTGGCGAAATTGGTAGACGCGCTGGATTTAGGTTCCAGTGTCTTACGACGTGAGAGTTCGAGTCTCTCCTTCCGCACCATATTCCTTCATAGTTTGGCGTGTCTTTTTGGTGCGCTGTACGCGTTTTAAGTTAGGAGACGAGAATGCGTGTCTCGGTAGAAACAACATCGGGTTTGGAGCGTAAACTGACAGTGGGAGTGCCTGCCGAACAGGTGGATTCAGCTGTTGATAAGAAATTAGCAGAGGCGTCAAAGAACGTGCGTTTGCCAGGATTTCGTCCCGGCAAGGTGCCTATGAGTGTCATGAAGCAACGCTTTGGTCCGGGCGTGCGCCAAGAAGTGCTCGGTGATGTTATCAACCGGTCATTTCAAGAAGCTGTTATGTCAGAGAACCTCCGACCGGCAGGTCAGCCCGGTATCGAGGTGAAGAATGTCGATAGTGGTGTAGACGTTGAGTATGTTGCGACCTTCGAGATTTACCCAACGGTTGCGTTGAACGATGTTAAAGATTTCGCTGTGACTAAATTGACCTGCGATATTTCAGATGACGATGTAGACGAAATAATCCACGTTTTCCAAAAGCAGCAGGGCCAACTCGTTGATGTCGACCGCGCTGCAGAAGACGGAGATACGTTAACGATTGATTTCGAGGGCACCAAGGACGGAGAAATCTTTGAGGGTGGGTCGGGCACTGACACCGCGCTAGAGTTGGGCTCCGGACGCATGATTCCGGGTTTTGAGGATGGTCTGGTCGGTGCCTCTGTAGGTGATGAGCGGGTGCTTGCGCTGACATTCCCCGAGGATTACCACTCTGAGGAGCTGAAGGGAGCTGCTGTCGAGTTTAGCGTCACAGTCAAAGCCGTCAAAACACTGGAGCTTGCCGAGTTAAACACAGAGCTGTTTGCATCCTATGGCGTCGAAGGCGATGACGTTGATGCGTTTCGCATTGAAGTTCGCAAGAACATGGAGCGCGAACTGAAAGCTGCCATCGATGCTCACGTCAAGCAGCAGGTCATGGATGCCGTTATTGAAGCCCATCCTGATCTGGAAATCCCCAAGAGTTTGATCGCTCAAGAGACCGACGCACTTCGAAGTCAGATGTTCCAGCAGTTTGGTGGTGGTATGAGTCCAGATATGGATCTAAAGAGTATCTTACCTGACGAAATGTTTTCAGAGCGGGCGGAGACTCGGGTAAAACTGGGGTTGCTCGTTAGTGAGTTGGTGCAAGATATGGGCGTGCGCGCAGAGCCCCACAAGGTACGCGAGTTGATTGAAGACATTGCATCGACTTACCAGGACCCTGAAGAGGTTATCAACTGGTACTACGAGGACAACAATCAGCTAATGGGCATTGAGTCCCGGGTTTTGGAAGACGCCGTAGTTGATAAGTTGCTAGAGCAGTCAGCTCTTACAGAGGAGGCGACGGGCTATCAAGACGCGCTTCAGCGCACTCGGGCAGCCACACAACAGTAAGTGGTTTAGGATTTAAGGGAGAAACGATATGTCTTACGGCTACGAATCGGGGAACGAGAAAGCACTAGGGTTAGTTCCCATGGTTGTCGAGCAAACATCGCGTGGCGAGCGGTCGTTCGATATCTATTCGCGGCTGCTAAAAGAGCGGGTCATCTTTATAGTCGGTCCCATTGAAGATCAAATGGCTAATTTAGTCGTCGCGCAGCTGCTGTTTCTTGAGTCCGAAAACCCTGATAAAGACATCCATCTATACATCAACAGTCCGGGCGGATCTGTTACTGCTGGATTGTCGATTTACGACACGATGCAATTCATCAAGCCCGAGGTCAGCACGATGTGCGTCGGACAGGCGGCGTCAATGGGAGCATTCTTGCTCAGCGGTGGCGCTAAAGGTAAGCGACTGATTCTGCCCAATGCCCGAACTATGATCCACCAGCCCAGTGGCGGAGCCCAAGGTCAAGCCAGTGATATTGAGATTCAGGCGAAGGAGATTCTCTTTCTGAGAGAACGCTTGAACCGTATGCTGTCCGAGCACACCGGTCAGACGATGGAAGTGATAGAGCGAGACACAGAGCGTGATCGCTTTATGAGTGCGGAGCAAAGTGTCGAGTACGGTTTGGTAGATGAGGTTATTTCATCGCGGTAGGCGGATTTTCACCGAACGAAGTCTGACGTCTTGCAATAAGCGTACAAAACTATCATCTTTATCCGAAACAGCTATCTCGATTGAAGGCACCTAAGTAATGACAGGCGATACCACTAGCGATGAAAACGGCAAACTGCTCTACTGCTCTTTTTGTGGCAAAAGCCAAAACGAAGTCCGTAAGCTAATTGCTGGGCCGTCGGTTTTCATTTGCGATGAATGCGTTGACCTCTGCAACGACATTATCCGCGAGGAAATACAGGAGTCGGTTGCCCCTGAAGCGTCAGACAAGCTACCGGTCCCTCAAGAGATTAACGATATCCTAGATCAGTATGTAATTGGCCAGTCTCGCGCCAAGCGTGTGCTATCTGTTGCGGTCTACAACCACTACAAGCGACTGCGAACAGATGATGGACAGGCGTCAGATGTCGAGCTGGGTAAGTCAAACATACTGCTGGTCGGTCCAACAGGATCCGGCAAGACTTTGCTCGCAGAGACGCTGGCTCGGCTGCTTGATGTGCCTTTCACGATCGCCGATGCGACAACGCTGACTGAGGCGGGTTATGTCGGTGAAGATGTCGAGAATATCATTCAAAAGCTTCTGCAAAAATGTGACTACGATGTTGAGAAGGCCCAGATGGGTATCGTATACATCGACGAGATCGATAAAATATCGCGCAAGTCTGATAACCCCTCCATAACACGTGATGTGTCGGGAGAAGGGGTGCAGCAGGCGTTGCTCAAGCTCATTGAGGGGACCGTGGCGTCGGTACCGCCGCAGGGTGGCAGAAAGCATCCGCAGCAAGAGTTTTTGCAGGTTGATACCAGTAATATTTTGTTCATCTGCGGTGGCGCGTTTGCGGGGCTAGATAAGGTCATTCAAAACCGCTCGGAGAAGGGCGGGATCGGTTTCTCAGCCGAAGTAAAAGGTCTCGACAGCAGGAAAGACTTCGCTCAGACCTTGAGCGACTTAGAGCCAGAGGACTTGGTTCAGTACGGGTTAATTCCTGAGTTCGTGGGTCGTCTACCGATGATTGCGACGCTAGAAGAGTTAGATGTCGCTGCCTTAATGCAAATCCTGACCGAACCAAAAAATGCCTTGACGAAGCAGTACCGCAAGATGTTCGACATGGAAGGCGTTGAAATCGACTTTAGGGAAGATGGCCTTCGAGCGGTCGCAGGGAAGGCCATGGAGCGAAAGACGGGGGCACGTGGCCTTCGGTCTATCCTTGAAAACGTGTTACTCGAGTCGATGTACAGCATTCCTTCGCAATCTGGTATTGCAAAAATTGTGGTAGATGAGTCGGTTATCAATGGCGATTCTGAGCCCTTGCTAGTGTACGAAACTCGGGATGAGACTAAAGCCGCCCAAGACGCTTAAGCCTGACTTTGGCGGGGCTTGAGATTGTGAAAAAAGCCCCCATCTCTAAGCCGAGACAATGGAGATGACTATGAGCGATACATCCGCGATCCAACTGCCCCTTCTTCCGCTGCGCGACGTCGTAGTATATCCACACATGGTGCTCCCGCTTTTTGTGGGGCGTGAGCGCTCTATTGAAGCGCTTGAGCACGCTATGGCGGGTAATAAGCAGGTTCTACTTGTGGCTCAGCGTCACGCGCCAGATGATAATCCGGACGTTGATGATCTGTATCAAGTGGGTACGATCTCGACCATTCTTCAGCTGCTTAAACTGCCGGACGGCACGATAAAGGTGTTAGTAGAAGGCAGTGAGCGTGGCGCAATCGAGGCGATCGATACTGGCGAAACCTTCTCGCTGGCGACCGTGCGACAGGTAGAGTGTGTCGAGTTGCCAGATTCGGATTCCGAAGCGGCGATAAAGGAAACCATCGAGCACTTTGAGAAGTATGTCAACGTCAGTAAGAAAGTTCCCAACGAGGTGCTGACGTCGCTGTCGGGCATTGAAGAGCCAGGAAGACTTGCCGATACCATTGCTGCCCATATGTCAGTCGACCTTCAGGAGAAGCAAAATGTGCTGGAGATGTCGGCCGTTAAAAGTCGACTGGATCATTTGATGTCATTAATGGACTCGGAAATCGATCTATTTCAAGTCGAAAAGAAGATCCGCGGACGCGTAAAAAAGCAGATGGAGAAGAGTCAGCGGGAGTACTACCTGAACGAGCAAATGAAAGCTATTCAAAAAGAGTTGGGGGAGATGGATGATGCGCCCAACGAAATTGATGAGCTACAAAATCGCATAGCGACGGCGAAGATGTCCGATGAGGCAATCGACAAAGCGAATTCTGAACTGAATAAGCTCAAAATGATGTCACCTATGTCAGCAGAAGCGTCGGTAGTAAGAAGTTATATCGAGTGGTTAGTCGGTGTTCCATGGGCGAAGCGCAGCAAGGTAAAGCACGATATTAAGCGCGCGCAGCTGGTCCTTGATCAAGATCATTACGGTCTTGAAGAAGTCAAAGACCGGATTTTGGAGTACCTCGCTGTACAAAAGCGGGTTCGCAAGTTGAAAGGGCCTGTGCTGTGTCTAGTGGGACCGCCCGGTGTTGGTAAAACATCATTGGGTGAGTCAATTGCGAGATCGACCAACCGTAAGTTTGTCCGAATGGCGCTCGGTGGCGTTAGAGATGAAGCTGAAATAAGAGGGCATCGTCGTACATACATCGGTTCAATGCCTGGCAAACTAATTCAAAAGATGGTCAAGGCGGGGGTGCGAAACCCATTATTTCTCTTGGATGAGATCGACAAGATGGGCACTGACCACCGCGGCGACCCGGCTTCTGCGATGCTTGAAGTGCTAGATCCTGAGCAAAATCATGCGTTTAACGATCATTATCTTGAGGTCGATTATGACCTCTCTGACGTTATGTTTGTTTGCACATCAAATACTATGAATATTCCTGGTCCACTGCTTGATCGCATGGAGGTCATTCGCATACCGGGATACACCGAAGACGAAAAACTCAGTATTGCGCGTAAATATTTGCTCCCCAAGCAAATCAAGGTAAATGGATTAAAGCCCGCAGAGTTGAGTATGGCAGATGAGGCCATCTTGGATATTGTTCGTTATTACACGCGTGAGGCAGGGGTGCGTGCGATGGAGCGCGAATTGGCGAAGGTGTGTCGTAAGGTCGTTAAGAAATTGGCATTGGAGGATTGGGTCACGGGCACGGAAGTGACCTCAGAGCACCTTGAGGCGCTTCTCGGCGTCAGAAAGTTCTCATTTGGCGTTGCTGACGAGGCCAATCAAGTAGGTGAAGTCACCGGATTGGCGTGGACGTCGGTAGGGGGTGAATTGCTGACTATTGAAGCCGCGTCCGTTAGTGGCAAAGGTCGGCACGTTCGCACTGGTAGCCTTGGTGATGTGATGCAGGAGTCAATTCAAGCTGCAATGACAGTGGTTCGCTCGCGGTCACAAGGGCTAGGTATTCCAGCTAGATATCATGAGACGCATGACTTGCACATACACGTTCCTGAAGGTGCGACCCCCAAAGACGGGCCAAGTGCGGGCGTCGGAATGTGTACTGCCTTGGTGAGTGTGGCTACGAACATTCCCGTTAGAGCAGACGTCGCGATGACGGGAGAAATAACATTACGTGGGGAAGTTCTCGCTATTGGCGGTCTAAAGGAAAAGTTGTTGGCCGCGCGACGCGGCGGTATCAAAACCGTCATCATTCCGCTCGAAAATGAACGCGATCTTGCAGAGGTGCCTGAGAACATAAAAGACAGACTCGATATCAAGCCAGTAAAGTGGATTGATGAGGTATTAGAAATCGCTTTGGAAACATCGCCCCAGCCTCTGTCTGATGCGGACTATTTGGCAGGTGCGCATGACTTAAAAAGTACGGCTCAGGACGCGGACGCGGATTCTGAGGTGCCTGCGGTCTCACATTGAGCCCTTTTTATCGGTTTGCAGAAAAAAACTACGGAATTTTTACGTTTCGTGATTGACCCCATTTGTTGGCATAGGTAGGCTCTAAGTCTGTATGTAACGCACTTTCGAACGGCAAAAACGAGGATTTATCGTGAATAAAAATGAACTAATTGATGCTATCGCTTCTGAAGCAGATCTTCCAAAGGCGGCTGCTGGCCGTGCTCTTGATGCAGCGGTTGCTGCTGTTACCTCTGAGCTGTCGAAAGGCGGTAGTGTGTCTCTGGTCGGATTTGGAACATTTTCCGTCAAGCCTCGCGCAGCGCGCGATGGACGAAACCCTCGTACGGGTGAGACGATAAAGATTGCGGCATCGAACACACCTGGGTTCAAAGCCGGCAAAGCCCTTAAGGACGCCTGCAACTCCTAAACCAAAATTAACTCAGCTTGGGCTGAGTGTGAGAGGGCGCCTAGAGCGCCCTTTTTTATGCGGTTGTTATAGTTACTAACATTACAGGGAAATATAATGCTTCAGAGCATACGTGAGGGCGTAAGAAGCCCTTGGGTTTTAGTCGTCATCGGGTTGATAGTCTTGTCGTTTGTTCTGACTGGAGCGGAGTCGCTGACTTTTGGTGCTTCGCCGTCGGGTGCCGCAACGGTCAACAGCGAAGAGATTTCGGAAGCTCAGCTACAGTTTGCTATCGAGCAGCAGCGTAGGCAGTTGGCCGAGGTGTATGGTGATCAGTTAGACCCCTCGCTTCTCGATGACGAGTTTTTGCGTCCAAGCGTATTGAATAATTTGATTGATCGCGCCCTGCTAAACGACCTATCAACATTGCTAGGTATTGAGGCATCTCAGTCGGCGGTGCGCCGCAGCATTGTGAACAATGCTGCCTTTGCACTGGACGGTGACTTCTCACCCGATTACTACAGAGATGTACTGCGTTCGAATGGTCTTACGCCAGAGCAGTATCTCGTGGAGCAAAGCAATATTGACCAGTTGATTAAACTTGAATCGATAATAGCGAGTGCTGATTTTACGACTCAGGCAGAGGCTAAGGCGGCGATTGATGTCATAGTAGAACGGCGCGATATTCGTTTTCTTGTCGTTCCCAATGATTATCTCGGTCTTGACGCCGTTGTCTCTGATAGCGAGGTGGCTGACTATTACGCTGCAAATAGCGAGGCGTTTATGCAGCCGGAGATGCTCAAGGTGGCATTCATCGAGCTCACTATGGAGCAGTTTATTGAGCCCGTAGATGAGGATGAGCTGGCAGTTCAGCTATCGAACGCGTTGGCTGACTTCGAAACAAAAGCGCAGTCCGAAGTAGCGCATATTTTGCTGACCAGAGCTGAGGATGAAACAGGAGCCGGCTACGCAGCACGGGTAGACGACGTTGCAGCACGGATTGCCTCTGGAGAAAATTTTGCAGAAATTGCTAGCAGCGCCTCAGACGATATAGGTTCGTCGTCGATTGGTGGTGATTTAGGATTTACTGACGGCTCTGTTTTTCCAGAGGAAATGGAAGAGGCGATTGCAACCTTATCCATTGGAGGTGTTTCTGATCCTGTAGTGACCGATGCGGGGACGCATTTCATTCTAGTGAAGAGTCGCTCGGCAGCAGAGCAGGGTTCTGAGGATGCGTTGCGCCGCGAAATCACTGAGAGTTTACAGACAGCGCAAGCACAGCGGGATTTACTCATAGCTGTTGACCGTTTAAGAGACGCTGTTTTTACAACACAGGGCCTCACGGAAGCGGCGCAAGAGTTAGGCGTCACCGTGTCACTGAGCCAGCCATTTTCCCGCAATAGCGGTACCGAACTATTTGCTGAAGAGACACTGCGTGAGGCTGCATTTTCCGATGATGTTCTGTTAGAAGGTAACAACAGCGATGTAATCGAGCTGTCAGGAAGCCGCTTCGTGGCTCTGTCACTCGTTGAGCAAATGCCGGCGGGAGTCAGACCGCTCGCAGATGTGGAGGACATCATACTCAGCCGACTCGAAGCGCAGGCGAGAGAGCTGGCTATGGCAAACTTGGTCAGTGAGGTTAATGAGACCTTAGCCCAAGGAGGGCGCTTGGAGGACGTATCTGCTGACAAAGGCTTGGAGTGGCGCGTGGAGCTTGCTGCAACTCGGCAGAATGCCAATTTACCTGCTCCGGTTTTGCGGGATGCTTTTGGCAAACCCTCTAATGATACGCTTACAGTGAGCGCTATTCGTCTTGATGAAGAGAGTTATGCCTTAGTTCAGTTAGTAAGGACCCAGGCTGGCCAAGAAGACAGTATGGTGGCTTTTGAGAGAGATGCTCTTTTACGGGAGATTTCTGATGTTCAAGGGTCGCTGTTACGTCAAGAGTTTGTAGCCGATCTAAAGCGTCGTGGCGATGTTGTTATACGCTGAGGCCTTAGCGAATGCGTGATGATGCGTTAGGGAGATTGGTTCGTAGCGCTGGTGTCGCGGTCGGATCAGACGACGCGACCAAAGTGTTTGCGGGCAGTGTCAATGGGCGGCCACCGTATCCCTTAGACCAGTGGAATCCTTCGCACTGTGGTCATGTCGATATCGCAATAGATCGCGAGGGCAAATGGTGGCATGAGGGAGCAGAAATCAAGCGTGCAGAGATCGTGTCGCTGTTCGCAGGGTTATTGCGGCGGGAAGCTGATGGTCACCATTACCTTGTTACGCCGGTTGAAAAGGTACAGGTCGATGTAGCCCTACATCCTCTTATGGTTGTCGATGCAACGCCGGTGCTTGAGGCCGAGAGCAGTAACCAACGGCTCGCTCTGATATTAAACTCGGGGGGTATTTTTTATCTCGGTGATGACACGGGCCTGCAACCCGAGAGCGAGGCGGCGGGCGCGGCGTATATAAACTTGCCTCAGGGCTTAACGGCTCTCTTTACGCGTGCGGCTTGGTACCGGCTTGTTGATATGGCAGACGAGAATGGCCTGGTTGAGAGCGGCGGGGAGCGATACTCTCTGTTGTAGTATTAGCGCTCCCATCAAGCGACGACTGCCTGGCTCACATATTTGGGTAGTTAGGCCCTCCCAACCCCTCAGGGGTTACCCAGCGAATATTCTGTGATGGGTCCTTGATATCGCAGGTTTTGCAGTGAACACAATTCTGGGCATTAATCTGGAACCGAGGCTCGTCACCATCGGTAATAACCTCGTAGACACCGGCCGGACAGTAACGCTGCGCGGGTTCATCGTACTTGGGTAGATTGATCTGTATGGGAATAGAAGAGTCGACCAGCTGCAGGTGACAAGGTTGGTCCTCTTCGTGATTTGTATTCGAGAGAAATACTGAGGAGAGCCTGTCGAACGTGATGACGTTGTCAGGCTTCGGGTAGGCGATTTTCTTCGACACAGAAGCGGGCTGTAAGCATGCATGGTCTGGTTTGCGGTCGCGCAGGGTAAACGGCATGTTTCCACGCATGATGGTTTGATCAAACCACACTGCTGCGGAGCCCAATAGTGCGCCAAAGGTATGCATGTAACCGGCAAAGTTACGACTTGACCTCAGTTCTTTGCCTAGCCACGAGTTAGCCACTCGAGTATCAAAGCCGGCTAAATCAACGCCGGGTGTTTCGGACATCAAAGCCGCTGCAACTTCCTCAGCAGCAAGCATGCCGCTCTTCATGGCGGTGTGGTTTCCCTTGATTTTGACGGCATTGAGCGTACCGGCATCACATCCGATGATCAGACCGCCGGGAAAATGCATCTTCGGTAGGGAATTGAGCCCTCCTTTCGCAAGCGCGCGTGCACCGTATGCAAGGCGCTCGGCGCCCTCTAAATAAGGGGCTGTTTTGGGGTGGGTCTTCCACCGCTGGAACTCCTCGAACGGACTGACATGCGGGTTCGAGTAGTTCAAATCGGTGATTAGACCAAGATAAACCTCGTTGTTTTCCGCGTGGTACATAAAGGCGCCACCTGACGAGCCACTTTCAGACAGCGGCCAGCCAAGACCGTGAATTACTTTGCCCTCCTCGTGAAGCTCTGGCTTGATTTGCCACACTTCTTTGATGCCGATGCCATAGTGCTGGGGGTCTTTACCGTCATCGAGATTGAAATGTGATATCAGCTCTTTACCTAGGTGTCCGCGACAACCCTCGGCGAACAGCGTATAGGTCGCGTGCAGTTCCATACCAGGCATGTAAGCATCTTTTTGCTCGCCTTCCGCGGAGATACCCATATCACCGGTCGCTACGCCCTTTACAGATCCGTCGTCATTAAAGAGAACTTCTGCTGCCGCAAAGCCAGGATAAACCTCAATACCCATATTTTCGGCTTGTTCGGCTAGCCAACGGCAAACATTGCCCATTGAGACGATATAATTACCGTCGTTATGCACCGGCGGAGGGAGGAGTAGATTGGGGATTCTCGCAGCAGACTTACCGGAGGTGTAGTAATAGAACACATCATCCGTGACCGCCGTATTGACGGGTGCCCCCAAGGTGCGCCAGTCTGGCAGTAACTCGTCAAGTGCAGTTGTCTCGAGGACAGCCCCAGAGAGAATGTGGGCGCCAACCTCCGAACCTTTCTCGACGACGCAAATACTTATCTCGCGTTCGTTCTCTTGCGCTAACTGATTAAGTTTAATGGCCGCAGACAGGCCTGCAGGCCCTGCGCCAACAACTACAACATCGAATTCCATCGATTCGCGTTCCACAACTAACCTCCCGTTACCACCAGCAATAGGGTACTTTTTGAAAAATATCGGCGAACTACCGTTTTTTGAACTCTACGCGTGTTCTTTTTTGAACTTGCGGTATGTTAAAGTATCGCGCCTCGTAGGTGTAGTTGTGCGAGCAACAAATTGATCTTTGAAGATCACCCGTTATTTACATACGTTAACTTTCAGTGGAGATGCTATGAAAGTACTCGTCGCAGTGAAACGCGTTGTGGACTACAACGTGAAGGTGCGTGCTAAGGCAGATGGATCCGATGTCGAGCTCAATAATGTCAAAATGGCAATCAACCCCTTCTGTGAGATAGCAGTTGAGGAGGCGGTCCGCCTTAAAGAGGCGGGCACGGCAACTGAGGTTGTTGTGGCATCAATTGGCGATAAGAGTTGCCAGGAGCAAATTCGTACCGCATTGGCATTGGGTGCTGACAGGGGCATTCACGTCGAAGTTGATGGACGACCTGAGCCACTTGAAATCGCAAAGCTGTTGAAGGGTGTGGTCTCATCGGAGTCGCCTGATCTCGTGATCATGGGCAAGCAGTCTATTGACGGCGACAATAATCAAACCGGTCAAATGCTGGCAGCAATGACAGGCATGGGGCAGGGCACGTTTGCTTCCGAGGTGAATGTTGCAGAGGGGAGTGTGCAAGTAATAAGAGAGATCGACGGTGGCTTGCAAACTGTTAAGCTCTCACTTCCGGCTGTTGTCACCACGGACTTGCGCCTTAATGAGCCGCGATATGCATCGTTGCCTAACATTATGAAAGCGAAAAAGAAGCCTCTGGAGACACTAACGCCAACTGATGTTGGTGTGGACATTCAGTCGCATGTCACCCTTGTAGGGGTGAGGCCACCAGCCGAGCGCTCGGCTGGTATTAAGGTAGAGTCCGTAGCACAGTTGGTGGACAAGCTTAAGAATGAAGCGAAGGTGATCTCATGAAGACGTTAATTATTGCTGAACACGATAACCAAACATTGAAGGTGGCGACTTTGAACGCGGTGGCTGCAGCGCAAGCTATGGGTGGCGATATCGACGTGCTTGTTGTGGGAAGTGGATGCCAGTCCGTCGCAGATCAGGCCGCAGCAGTCCCAGGTGTGGGTGTGGTTTTGAGTGCCGATAATGCCGCTTATGAAAACCAGCTTGCCGAGAACGTAAGTTTGGCGATTGCAGAGGCCGCAACGTCCTATGATTGCGTCATGGCAGCGGCGACAGCGAACGGTAAGAATGTGATGCCCCGTGTTGCGGCATTACTTGATGTTGCGCAAATCTCGGACATTACTGCGATACTCGATGCGGACACTTTCGAGCGCCCAATATATGCTGGGAACGTTATTGCAACAGTTAAGAGCAGCGACTCGAAAAAAGTCATTACGGTTAGGACAACTGCCTTTGATGCGGTTGCAGCGGAAGGCGGGAACGCATCAGTGCAACCGCTTGATAATGCACATGATGCAGGTGTTTCGAGCTTTGTGCGCGAGGAAGTTGCCGTATCCGACAGGCCAGAGTTAACTGCAGCCTCAATCGTCATTTCAGGCGGTCGCGGCATGCAAAATGGCGATAATTTTGTAATGCTTGAGGGCATTGCGGATAAGTTAAATGCCGCAATCGGCGCCTCGCGGGCGGCTGTCGATGCTGGATTTGTTCCAAATGATTACCAGGTAGGGCAGACAGGGAAGATTGTTGCACCCGACCTGTACATTGCTGTTGGAATATCAGGTGCGATCCAACATTTGGCGGGAATGAAAGACAGTAAAGTTATCGTCGCGATTAACAAAGACGAGGACGCACCCATCTTCCAGGTCGCTGATTACGGCTTAGTCGCGGATCTTTTCTCGGCATTACCCGAACTTGAATCAGCCCTTTGAACCGTTAGTTAGCGTAAGGAATAGGCGGATTTATGGCAAAAAGTAGCTTAGACGATAGCACCGCAGATGCGGTAGTTGCTGTGGTGGTGGTGTCGATTGTGGTGCTCGCTGTGGTTGAGTGGCTCTCTGGATTGCCTGCCTAGCTTGTTACCCAGTTAACCACGGCGAGAACAGAAGCAATAAATAACGCGGTAAATAGTATGCCGGCGGCTATAAATACCCCGGCATTCCCCTCCTCAAAATCTTTCTCACGGTTTTTCCGGCTTTGGACGCCTAACGCGGCCGCAAGTGTGCTTTGCAGAACTCGTGTCCATTTGGTGCTCACGATACCTCCTGTTATATGGTTATTCCATAAACGAATACTATAGTACAAACATCCCCGAGTTGCGGCCTTTTCTCACGGATTTCTGGTATTCTCTCACGGTCTAGCGGAGGGCAACATGGTCACCATTACAGAGTCAGCTCGCGTTTATTTGAAGGAACTCCTAGAAAAGCAAGCAGATGCTTTAGGGGTGAGGGTGTTTATCAATCATCCGGGAACCCCGCGTGCCGAAACATGCATCGCCTACTGTAGAGAAGGCGATATGCAAGCCACGGATGAAGAGCATGATTTTGAGCACTTTACCGCTTGGATCGAAAGTCGGAGCATTCCGTTTTTGGAGGATGCGGTCGTCGACTACGCCAAAGACCGTATGGGTGGCCAGCTGACGATAAAGGCCCCTAACGCCAAAATGCCCAGAGTTGACGCTGACAGCCCTATCGAAGACCGGATCAACTACTTGTTGTATAACGAGGTTAATCCATCACTCGCGGCTCATGGCGGGGATGTCTCTTTGGTCGAGGTGACAGAAGATAACATCGCGATTTTGCGATTCGGTGGAGGTTGTCAAGGTTGTAGTGCGGTCAGTATCACCTTGAAGGACGGTGTTGAAAAAACACTGGTGGAGCAAATTCCTGAACTAGCAGGTGTGCGCGATATGACCGACCATTCCGATCGATCGAGCGCTTATTACTAACCGCTATGTCTTTGCGGCAAGACTGCTCTGACCGTGTGAGCAAGTTCACATAGTGCCGTTTCCGTCGCCTCCCAATTCATGCAGGCATCGGTAACGGACACGCCATATTGAAGCTGTGTCAGGTCATCAGGTATATCTTGGCGCCCCTCGTGTAAGTGGCTCTCGAGCATCAGCCCGACGATGGACTTATTCCCTTTCAATATTTGATTGCTGATATCGCGGGTCACCAGTGGTTGTACGTTGTGATCTTTACTGGAATTGGCGTGACTGCAGTCCACCATAATGTTGGAGGGCAGGCCTGCTTGCGAAAGCGCTGTTTCACACTTCGAAATATTAACGCTGTCGTAGTTGGGGCCATTGCTACCGCCACGCAAGACGACGTGTCCGTAGGGATTACCGCGTGTCTCAAAGATTGAAACGATTCCGTCAGAGTTAATTCCGAGGAAGCGATGTGGGTGTTCCACCGACTTAAGCGCATTGATTGCGACGTCAAGACTACCGTCCGTTCCATTTTTAAACCCAACGGCAGAAGACAGACCGCTGGCCATTTCCCTATGTGTTTGTGACTCGGTGGTTCGGGCGCCGATAGCTGACCAACAAATGAGATCTTGTAAATATTGCGGTGTTATGGGATCTAAAGCCTCGGTAGCTGTTGGCAAACCAAGCTCGAGAAGATCACGGAGCAGAGCTCTGCCGAGTTTTAGACCAGACTCGATATCGAAAGAGTCATCTAGCGCCGGGTCATTTATCAGTCCTTTCCATCCCGTAGTGGTCCGAGGCTTTTCGAAGTAAACGCGCATGACAATATAGAGCGTATCTGCCAATTCATCTGCCAACGCTCTAAGTTTGGCTGCATACTCCAAAGCGGCAGTCCTATCGTGTATAGAGCACGGTCCGACTACGATCATGAGTCGATGATCTTTGCGATCAAGAATATCTCTTACAGTCTCACGTGATTCTCTAACGAAATGAAATGTATCTTCGCTGACATGCACACAAGATCGAAGTGCCTTTGGTGTCGTCAGCAACTCCTGAGACGCTACATTAGTGTTGTGAATGTTGGAATTGATCATGGTGAGTCAGTTGCGTTAACAAATAAGCCGCGAAGGATACTCTCATCGCCGAACGTAGTCATGACCATCACTCACAGTTTCTTTAATTTAATCAATCCGTGGCTTGCTGTATAAATCTAGTATGTCAATTTCTGCTATCTCCCCCTTTCCTGATGAGGTGTCCATACGTGAAGCGCTCGCCAAGGGCACGCTCATTCTTACTGCAACACAACGGCTCTCTAGGCACCTAACACAGACGATTGGGGTGCGGGACTTTAAGGTTGGAAGAGTCCCCACCATCCTCCCTGTGGATGCCTGGCTAGTTCAAACTTGGCGTTCCTTAAGCGAAACACACAAGATGCCACAGCGTCTGCTTTCAGCATCGGAACGAGACACACTGTGGCGGCAGGTGATAGAAAGTGAGGTCACTGAAAATGCTGGGTTCAGCCTCGTTCAACCGGAGACGGCAGTCCAACTAGCTGGGAGATGTCGCAGAGCAGTTAAGGATTATGTCGTACCCATGTCGTCTGATCGTGTGCGGTCATACTTTGAGTCGGAAGCAGATACCCGCTTCTTTCTTCAGTGGCTGACGAAGTTTGATATGCGACTCAAGGCAGAGGGGTGGGTTGTAGCGGAGGATTTAGCCGAAGACATTACCGCGCATAATCCAACGTGCAGCGAAGACAAGCAGCGCGACGTTTGGTTTCTCTCTGAGGAGCCACCTGTACCATCCCTCGAGAAGGTTCTGTTGGGCCAGTTTAAGCGAGTGCACTGGTTTCGTTCAGAAACGCTGACCTACCGACTGCCAACGCAGGCATTTGATTCTCGCGAGTCGGAGATACGTGGTGCGGCCCGATGGGGCAAAGAGCAACATGATGCAGGACTGGCAAGTGTCATCGTATTGTCTGACTACCAGCAGGATAGGGCTTTATTAGAGCATCACCTTCGCGCTGAATTTGGTGTTCAGGATCAAGTCTTTACAGATTTACCTGTCAATTTCAGTCGAGGAATTGAGCTGAGTAAGGTCCCCATGTTTAGAGACCTATTGCTGTTTTGCCGCCTCGTGGCACAACCGTTGACTCGACAAGAGGTCACTGCCCTCATTAGGTCTCCATTTTTCTTCGTGAATGACGATGATCGGGCCGTGCGAGGTCCTGTTTTATCACGACTGTATGCATCCAAACGTGGGTCATTTGGTCTTAGTCAGGTGATTACGGCGTTATCTCAGGTAGCGCCTGGTTCGCCCCTGGAGCGGGCATTGAGCAGGGCGCGCGCCGATAGATTGCATCACGTAAGGCTCTCAGCATCGGCATGGTGCGAACGACTCATTCCCTTACTGCAGGAAGCGAATTGGCCGTCAGCCTCGGGACTGGACTCGCTGGAATATCAGCAAGCTGATTTGATCGAGGCTGTGTTCGATGCCATCGAAATTAACCCGGTTGCTAAGGACGTCTTGTCGCTAGGTACATTCATAAGTGGGTTGAAAGTTGCGCTCGATTCTCAGCTATTTCAACCTAAGACTGACATATCTCAACTTCAAGTCATGTCTCTCGGAGATACGGTTGGCTTGAATTTTGAGACGGTTAGGGTTGTCGGTGCAAGCGCTGAGCGATTCCCACGGAAAGCGGCGGGGCTTCCTCTCATTCCCTGGCGAATTTGCCATGAGTTTGAAATGCACGAGGTGATGGGGGACTGCCAGCGATTGGTGTCCTCGAGACTACTGATGCAATTGGCATCACTTGGATCGGTTGTTCTGTCGTATCACCGAATCGCAGACGGCGCACATAACCTCCCGAGCGAGTTTTGTGATGTGCCCAGTAATGGCGTCGAATCAATAGCTTATAAGTTGGTAGAGGTCGATTCTGTCATGTCGCCGTTTGCTGATGAGCGTGGTCTCGAAACACAAGTGCCCACTGAGCAGTTGGGGGGTGTATCGCTATTGGAAAAACAAGCAATGTGCCCACTGAAAGCGCACCTCAGCCACCGTCTCGACCTGAGGGCTCTCGAGTCTGAGACGCAGGGACTTAGTGCTGGTGAGAGAGGTGGTTTATTACACAAGGCACTGCAGTGCTTCTTCACTGGGATGGGGAGCAGTGAGTTGATTAATAACATCAGTGGGGGGGCGATGGCCGCTCTGGCTGAGGAGGCCGCAACAATGGCCTTACAATCCTTACACAGCACGGTACGTGATCGAGTCGGTTTGCCTTATCTCGAGGTTGAACACATGCGATTAGTGCGACTCCTCATAACGTGGATGGGTATCGAAAAGCAGCGCACGATTCCTTTTGTCATCGAATCGCTGGAGTCGACCTTTGATTGGACCTGTGGCGGACTCACGCTGTCCTTGACAGCTGATCGTGTTGATCAACTCCAGAATGGGCAGCAGGTCGTCATTGACTACAAGTCAGGAGGTAGTCACTCAGCCTCTGATTGGCACCAAAGTCCGCTGAAATCGCCTCAACTACCGTGTTATAGCCAACTTCTGAAGAATGTTGGAACAATTGGTATCGCTCGGGTGGGCGGTAGCGATCCAAACTACACACTTTTGGGAGGCGCCATTGGTCTCAGTGCGGCAGACACGCAAAGCGAAAAAGCAATGGCTACCGCGGGCGTCGCAGATTTATCCGAGCTAAAAGATCGTTGGGGGCAGGAACTCAGTGACCTGGTGAGAGGCTTTGTCGAGGGCGATGCGGTAGCAACCCCGTCAGCAAACGCCTGTCGGTATTGTGACTTTAAAATAATATGTCGCGCGCATCTTTCTGAGGCATCAGATGTTATTCAGGAGTCGGATGATGAGTGACTCCCAAATCCGAGCCGAGGTTCTCGATACGACCCGTAGTTTTTGCGTCGTCGCACCAGCGGGCTCGGGTAAGACGAGTCTACTAACGCAAAGAATTCTTGCGCTGTTAACAACTGTAGCGCGACCAGAAGAAGTCCTTGCTATAACGTTCACAAAAAAAGCTGCTTCTGAAATGCGCGCTCGAGTGATCGAGGCATTGGAGACGGCGGCCAGGGAGGAAGAGCCGACCTCAGAGCACCAAGTGATTACATATCGGCTTGCGCGCGCGGCTCTGACCCATGCAAGAAGACTGAACTGGAATTTGACTGCCGACAGCGTCAACGTGCGCACCATCGACGGCCTCTCTGCTTACCTCAATCGTGCGATGCCCATTCTCAGTGGCTTGGGCGGCGGTGCAACCGTCACTGACGATGTAGTCCCAATCTATCAGCAGGCAACAACCGATCTTTACCAACTCATAGGAGAGCCATCAGATCGGGGAGAGGCGCTTCGACAGTTATTACTGACAATGGATAACAACTGGCAACGGTGTTCAGAGCTATTGATCGAGTTATTGTCCCGTCGTGCAGATTGGCTCAACGAGTTAGGGCAGCACCGTAATCCTGAGGCGGCGAGTGAGCAGTTATCCGCCACTGTCCGCGCTGTTATTACCGAACGTCTGATTGATGCGCGTTCACAGATGGATATTGGCTGGTTATCCGAGCTAGAAAGCCAAGCACAAGCGGCCCTGCAAAGACTTCGGGAGTATGTTCGCACCGAGCTGGTAGATGGTGAAAAGGTGCAATTTCCGTCACAGTCGCTGTGTATAACCTCAGAGTCGTCGTCGCTCGAGAGCTGGCAGTGGCTTGCTCGTTGGGTCTTAACAAGCGAGAAAACGCCTCGTAAACGACTGGATAAGAATGGCGGTTTTCAAGCAAAGGTTGATCAAACGGCGAAGCAAGAAGTCTTAGCTTTGCTTGGGAAGTTGGAAGAGCATCCTCAGTGGGTGGGGATGTTGACGGAAATCACTGCTTTGCCGCGCATAGACAGTGATGAGAGCGAATGGCAAGGCGTATTACATCTCTCACGTGTATTACCGACCCTTGCGGCACAACTACTGACGGTATTCAAAGCTCGCGGCGTAGTTGATCACACGCATATTGCTATGGCAGCTGAACTCGCTCTGGGCGAGGAAGAAAACCCCACCGACCTGTCACTTCGCTTGGATTACCAGCTTTCCCACATCTTGGTTGATGAGTTTCAGGATACATCTCAGGGACAATTTAGGCTGATAGAAAAGCTTTGTCGTGGCTGGCTAGAACATAACTCTGCCAATTTGGAGCTACAGCGAACTCTTTTTGTTGTGGGCGACGCGATGCAAAGCATCTATGGCTTTAGGTATGCCGACGTTGGACTCTTTTTATCGGCCATGGACAAGGGTATCGCGGGAATTAGCTTAGTACCGCGCAGCTTGTCACGTAATTTTAGGTCTCATGCAGGTTTGATCGAGTGGGTAAATGACCACTTCAGCGCACTCGTTCCGGCACATGGAGACCCTCGATTAGGCGTGGTACCCATGACCCGCGCGGAGGCAACACAAGTTTGTCTAACCGATGAGTCGGTCCAAATCCACAATTTCCCAGACGACGCTGCATTGGAAGCAGAGTACGTATTCCAGCAGATCGCTTCTCTACTGACGGCCACAACCACTGCCAAGATCGCCGTCCTATCGCGAACACGGTCGGGTCTCGAACCAATAAGTCTTCTGCTCAAACAAAACGGAGTCGATATCGTAGGTGCTGATTTAACATCGTTTTCGCGACGGGCATCTGTCACTGATTTGGTATCACTCACCCGCTGGCTCGCCAACCCTGGAGACACGGTAGCGCTAGTAGCGCTTCTGCGCTCGCCGATGGTAGGCGTATCGCTGAGAGACCTGGGTATGCTAATGCCACTTTTAAAAGCCTACTCAATGACTTACATCTATAACCTCATAGATCAATGTGAGTTGGCTATCTCTCAAGATGGTCGAGAGCGGGTGTCCTTCCTGTTGTCAGCCCTCATTTGGGCGGATCGCAAGCGCGACAGACTGAATCTTGTTAGCTGGGTTGAGGAGACTTGGAAGCGCTTGGGCGGAGATCGATTGATTGCGGGGGACGAGTGGACTGACGTTACGGCCTTTTTCCATCTGCTCAGAGATCAGGAGATAGCAGGTAATGGCTTAGTCATAGAACCTCTGACTACGTGGCTCGAAAAGCGTCACGCGACAATCGAGTCAGCTGATGCGCGCGTTGAGCTGATGACACTTCACAAAAGCAAAGGACTCGAGTTCGATCATGTGTTTATTGTCGGTGCTGGGAAAGTCGGTCGTTCGAGTCAAAAGCCACTTCTTCGTTGGAATCGAGACCACGAAAGGGGACTGTTAATTGCAGCACGCCCTGACACTGAGACTAATGGATCGCTGTATAACTATCTCGGATTTGTCAATAAGAGCAAGGAAGAGCAGGAGCTGATAAGGCTTTACTATGTCGGCATTACGCGCGCTAAGACTTCCTGCACTTTGACTGCGACGCTATCGTCGGAGAACAGTTGGCCGCCCAAGGCATCGCAGGGATTCTGGTCCCGATTCTGCGGTGCTGCCAGTAGAGTCCATTACCATCCTAAGGACCAAGAGGAGACCACTGTTCCTCAGAGGCCCCTGGCAAAAGCTTACCGCCGAGTCGCCAAGGTGCCAGACCATGGCTTGAGTGGGGATGTTACTGAGTCGGTAGGAGCTGCGAAATTGCGGTTAAGCAATCTGAGCCAGCGCCGCTATGGTATTGCACTGCACAGGGGCTTAGAGCTGCTCTCACATTGTGATAACTTGCCTGCCGAATGCCCGCAGGAACTCATGGCAAGGCTTCGATTTCAACTCCTAGAGCTCTCGGCGCATACCATGTCAATCGAGGACGAGCTCGGTCGGCTTGAGGTCGATATAAATCGTGTATTAGCTGACTCAAATGGGCGCTGGCTCTTATCTTCTAAACATATCGATGCGCATGCCGAATTAGCGCTTTACCTACCGGCAGAGCGGCGACAGCTGATCATTGATCGTACGTTTGTTGACCCGATAACGCGTTGTCGCTGGGTCGTGGATTACAAGTCAAGTCAACCGGAGGAGGGGACGTCAATTGATCAGTTTGTTTGCGAGGAAGCAAGTAAATATCGTGAGCAGCTTGAGCATTATCGTTCTGCGATGATTGACTTTGATGGTCATCAAGATATCACCACAAGCCATACCAAAATTGCGCTGTATTTCCCCTCTATTAACGTCTTTCACGAGGTGCTCGGCTAATGTGAGAGTAAGCGCGACGGCCGGTTGCTTTGGAGTTTTACGGTGTAACTTCCCTATGAGCCAGTGTCTGGCAGTATCGCTGGGCAACGCGACTCTTTACCACTTTACAGGGGTTCAAAAGACGCGAGGGCGTCTTGTGTAACCGCGCGAGACGCTCTCTGCGTTTTTTGACGCGCAAGTTACATTGTCGAATGGCGGACAGTTAAGAAGCTCTGTCACTCACCTTGGTTCGCAAAGGTCCTTATCTAAACCGCGGTCGGCCTTCAATTAACCTTGATCTTTCCAGGCTCTGACGGCACCAAAAACCGCCGCTGCCGAGTTGCCCTCATATCGATCGGTCACTTTTAGTTGTTCGATGATTATTGGGGAGTCCCATCTCAAAAATGGATTGATGGCCCTCTCTCTGCCAATAGTAGAGGGCACGGTTGGTTTGTTCTCAGCTCTACTTTCGGTGCATGCCTCAAAGTGGTTTTTTAAATCTTCGTTTGTTGGCTCTACTTTGAGTGCAAAATTTAAATTCGCCAGAGTGTATTCATGTGTGCAGTAAACCTCCGTAGCGGCGGGCAATCGTCCCAGTTTTTCGAGCGAGGACTGCATCATCGAAAAAGTGCCTTCAAACACTCGCCCGCAACCACCCACAAACAGCGTATCACCGCAAAATAGCACCTCGGAGTCGCTGCAATAGTAAGCAATGTGATCGAGCGTATGTCCCGGGACTTCAAGAACTGAAAAGCGATATCCGAGGACCGAAACCAGTTTACCTTCGCTCATGGTTTCGTCGATTCCCTTTATTTTGGGATTATCGGGTCCAATCACACGACAGCCTGTTTCTCGCTTCAGCGTCTCGATGCCACCCGTGTGATCAAAATGGTGGTGCGTAATGATAATCGTATCGAGCACCAGTTTCCGTGCTTCCAGTTCAGCGATGACGGGGGCTGCGTCACCGGGATCGACAACTGCAGCTTTACCCTCAGTGCTAATCATCCAAATATAGTTATCAGCGAAGGCGGCGATGGGCTTGATATTCATAAGGCGTCTCTGTGAAGGGGTATTTGCACTTAGCGTGAGAAACGATACTCTTGATGCATGGGAAATCAAGTTAGAAAGCGTGGCCACTCCTCGACACGTAAACACCTCAATGCGTGGTATCAAAATACGCCAGTGGGTCGTCGGTTGAGGCAACAGGTTGTGGACGAGCTCGACACGCAATTGGAATGTCTATTTGGCTATCACACCCTATTTTTGGGCGTTCCACCGGAGATGTCGGTTAAAGAGGTGTCTCACTCACAAACAAAATTAGTTGCCAGTCTCGAAGGTGTTCACGTTGAGGGTGCTCAGAGCGTTGCCTGCAGCGACGAGTGGTTGCCTTTCGGAACGGAGTCCATCGATACGGTCGTTGTTTTCCACGGGCTAGAAACTGCATCGGAGCCTCACCAGGTGTTGAGAGAGATACATCGGATTCTTGTTCCCAATGGCAATCTGATTATCGTCGGTTTCAATCCGGAGAGTATTTTCGGGCTAGGGTGGCTTCTTGGTCGGTTTATCTATCCGGCTAAGTGGCGCGGCTTACAATTAGAGCGCATACCAAAATTGATGGATTGGTTGTCACTGCTGAATTTTCAGGTTGATCGGCCAAAGCACAAATTAGTCGTAAGACCCATTGGCCGAGGTGCGTTGTTCCGTTCTATGGCTCGCCTCGACGACTGGCTTATCGACCATGGCGTGCCCATGGGTGGCGCCTACGTTGTGCACGCCAAGAAGCAGGTGGGTGCGGGTATCAAGGGCTTACAGCGTCGCCGTTCGCGACCCAGGCTCGTGGGTATGCCTGTTTCGCGCCCCGCGGTAGGTGCTGAAACGCATCGGCGCAAGAGTCTTGGCCCCACTAATGAAAACGGTTGAGGTTTTTACCGACGGTGGCTGTCGCGGTAATCCGGGGCCGGGGGGCTGGGGCGCTGTTTTATTATTTGGTGAGCATGAAAGAGAGCTTAAGGGCAGCGAAGATGCGACGACCAATAATCGAATGGAACTACTAGCGGCTATCAGTGCCCTCGAGGCATTGAGCGAGTCCTGCCGGGTAGTGCTTACCACCGACTCGACCTATGTCAAAGACGGCATCACAAAATGGATTCGCAACTGGAAGGCCAATGGTTGGCGGACAGCTGCTAAAAAGCCGGTAAAGAACCAAGATTTGTGGCAAAAGCTTGATGCTGAATGCGCTCGTCATCAGGTTGAGTGGTGCTGGGTCAAGGGACATGCGGGACATCCGGGCAATGAGAGAGCAGATAGCTTGGCTAATACTGCGATGGATGAGTTAGAGAGGGGTTAGCGTGCGTCAAGTCGTTTTGGATACCGAAACAACGGGTCTCGAGGTCAGTCAAGGTCATAGAATTATCGAAATTGGTTGCGTTGAAATTATCGACCGAAAACTGACGGGCCGGCATTACCATCAGTACATTAATCCCCAGCGCGGCATCGATCAGGGCGCGCTGGAAGTTCACGGTATAACGGAGGATTTTCTCGCCGATAAGCCTCTTTTTACCAAAGTTGTTGACGAATTTATGGCGTTTATTCGTGGCGCTGATCTCGTCATACACAATGCGCCGTTCGATGTTGGCTTTATTAATTCAGAACTCAAGCTGGCAGACGCCGCGGCACAGCCACTGAGTCACCACTGCAGCGTTACCGACAGTCTGCAACTCGCCAGGACTAAACATCCGGGACAGCGCAATAGTCTGGACGCGCTTTGTCAGCGCTATGCTGTAGATAATAGTAATCGAACGTTGCACGGTGCACTGCTCGATGCGGAAATTTTGGCTGATGTCTACCTGCTTATGACAGGCGGTCAGACTCACCTTGGCCTCTCTGCTGAAGATCAGGCTGGAAGCGGATCAGAAAAACGAAGCACGATCCGCAGATTGCCTGCGTCACGACCTGCGCTAAAGGTCATACCTGCATCTACCGACGAAATGTCAAAGCACGAGGCTCGCCTAGACGTATTAGCAAATACATCGGAAAGTGGCGTTGTGTGGCGTCGATAGAGCCGCACAACGCCTTCTGTCCTATAACGTATAGATTACAGCCACGAGACCCACTGCTGTGAGGACAACGGTATATGGGAATGCCATCACGACCATACGTCCGTATGACAATCGGATTAGCGGCGCGAGTGCTGACGTCAATAGGAATAAAAAGGCAGCCTGTCCATTCGGTGTGGCTACTGAGGGCAGATTCGTGCCAGTGTTGATCGCCACGGCCAGTTGATCAAACTCCGCGCGAGTAATGACGCCGTTGTCGAGCGCGGTCTTAACTTCAGAGATATAGACCGTCGCCACAAAGACGTTATCCGAGATCATCGATAAAACCCCGTTAGCCAAAAAGAACATGGCAGGTCTAATACTACTGTCCATGGCTAGGACTGCATTTATCACCGGTGAGAACAAGTGTTGCTCATGGATGACGGCTACAATCGCAAAAAATACAACGAGTAAGGCTGTAAAAGGCAGAGCCTCCTCAAACGCATGACCTAACTTGTGCTCTTCAACAATCCCATTAAATGCCGTCAGCAATACAATTATCATAAGGCCTATTAGACCGACCGCAGCGAGGTGTAACGCTAAGCCAATGACTAGCACCACCGCGACTAGCGCTTGTATGACGAGTCGCGCGTTTGAGGCCGGCGTAGCTTTCGCATTTTCTTGCACTTGAAACTCTTCAAGCACGGTTCTTACTTTGGGAGGTAGCAGCGTACCGTAGCCAAATAGGCCTGTTTGCTCCAAGAACAAGCACGTCAAGAGACCGGCGGCGAGCACTGGCATGGTTATTGGTGCCATTAACAAAAAGAACTCAACAAAGTCCCAACCCGCCACTGTAGCGATGAGCAGGTTTTGGGGTTCACCCACGAGTGTACACACGCCACCGAGCGCAGTTCCCACAGCGCCATGCATCAGTAGGCTGCGCAAAAATGCTCTGAACTGCTCAAGATCTGCTTCGTTCTCGGCCTTAATAGCATCATCAGTCGTGTGATCATGTTGGCTATCATCAAAGACAGTACCTGATGCCACTTTGTGGTAAACCGTAAAGAACCCGACACCCACGCTGATCAGTACCGCAGTGACGGTCAGCGCATCAAGAAACGCGGAGAGCACAGCAGCGACAAGCGAGAACAATAGCGATAGTAATTTTTTGGAGCGTACGCGGAGCAAAATTTTTGTGAAGATATAGAGCAGCAACTCCTTCATAAAGTAGATACCCGCGACCATAAACATCAGCAGCAAGATAACCTCAAAGTTCGCTTCCGCTTCGTGAAATACTGTCTCAGGCTTGGCTAAACCAATCGCAATTGCCTCGATGGCGAGCAGGCCACCCGGTTGCAGGGGATAGCACTGTAGTGCGAGGGCCAAGGTGAAGATGAATTCCGCGATCAATACCCAACCAGTAACAAATGGACCCGCTACATACAGCAAGATGGGGTTAATGATTAAAAACGCGATGATTGTTTTCTTGTACCAGTCGGGGGAGGCCCCAAGAAAGTTGTGCCAATAGGGGTTGGCTACGGCGGTGTTCATGCGGCGGTATCCTTATGAAATATTTTCAGAGCTTACACCTGTGCAGTCTACATGTATCTGGGCGAGGAGCAGACCACCAAACAGCGACCTAGGTTATACGAACGAGAGCGTTAATGAAAAGGCACCTGTCTGCTTCTTGTTCACTAGTTCTCAGATTGCTTGAGTGCAAGTCGTTGGCAACCTAGTATGACCACGCAAGGTCGACTGTCTGGATGGAAACGTTATGCTGAATTTTTCGCGCCCAAATGTAGCTGCACAAGCTGAAGACACTGTGTGGGCGTTTCATGGAAGACAACTCATTAGTGAATTGATGGGCCAGCCAGGTGCCCCCATACCATTAGGACAGCTGAAAACAGATTTCCCAGTGGTCCGCGATATAACGCCGGTCGGTTATCTCAATGATCGCGCTGTTTATGCCTGTGCAGTCGAGTCTGACGATCTCGACGTTATGAAATACACGAGCACCAATTTATTTGGTCTTTTGGGGCGTCTGCCGCAAGAGGAGTTTGACGTGATCGGCAGGGCGCATCAGTTGCTCAACTGGGAGCGTGAACATCGCCATTGTGGCCGATGCGGCAACGAGACCCATTTGTCTGACAAAGGACAAAGCCGACTTTGTCAGCAATGCAATCTGAGTGTTTATCCGCGGCTATCGCCTTGCGTTATTGTTCTCGTAACACGAGATGACGAGTGTCTACTTGCGGCTGGGGTTGGATCTAATCGTCGTTTCTACAGCTGCCTGGCTGGATTTGTAGAGCCGGGCGAGACCTGTGAGCAGGCGGTAATCCGTGAGGTAATGGAGGAGGTTGGTATTGTTGTGGATGACATTCAGTATCAGGGTTCTCAGCCGTGGCCGTTTCCCGGGCAGCTTATGTTGGGGTTCACTGCCAAGTGGGTGTCAGGCGAAATCTGCGTTGACCCTGAGGAAATTGATGACGCGGTCTGGTGTTCAGGTGATACTTTACCGCCGACTCCGCCATCATTTTCGATCGCGGGTCAGTTGATAAACGCGTTTCTATCCACACAACGATCACTCTAAAAAGGATGTCTCTTGGACTTTTTGTATGAATTAGGGCTGTTTGCGGCCCAAACCGCACTCATCGTGCTTGCGATTATCGCCGTTGTTCTCACGGCAGTGATGAGCAGTACACACAGAGGCAGAGGGTCCGACGAAGGGTATATCGAAGTACGCTCCATCAATGATCGGTTTGATTCTTACGCTAATGCCATTCGGGAGTTATCCGACACCGAACACATGGCTAAGGCGAGGGCGAAAATCGATAAGAAGGCGGAAAAAGCAAAAACTAAATCTGATAAAGCGCGAATAAAAGCTGCCTCGAAGCAAGCTACAGAGCCGTCAGCACTAGAAAGCGATAGACCGCGAACGTTTGTGTTGAATTTTGATGGTGACATGATGGCATCACAGGTCGACGCGCTGAGAGAGGAAATCTCAGCGGTACTACCTAATGTCCAAGAGGGTGACGAAGTTGTGTTGCGGCTTGAGAGCCCCGGCGGGGTGGTTCACGGTTATGGCCTGGCTGCGAGTCAATTAAGTAGGATTAAAGCGGCAGGCGTCACATTGATTATCGCGATCGATAAGGTCGCTGCAAGCGGTGGTTACATGATGGCCTGTGTGGGTGACCGAATCATTGCCGCGCCTTTCGCCGTCATTGGTTCGATTGGTGTTGTCGCCCAGATGCCCAACTTCCATCGTTTATTGAAGAAAAACGATGTCGATATCGAGCAATTTACGGCGGGCGAGTATAAGCGAACCATAACAATGTTTGCCGAGAATACGGATAAAGGACGACGGAAATTTGAATCCGAACTGGAAGACACGCATGATCTATTCAAACGCTTTGTCGGTGATAACCGACAAACCGTTGATATTGACAAGGTTTCTACGGGTGAGGTGTGGTACGGCAAGCAGGCAATAGACGTTGGTCTAATTGATGCGATTTCCACCTCTGATGCTTACTTGCAAGAGTCAGCAGCCGACCGAGATTTAATAGAGGTGCGGTATCGACAAAAGCAGAAATTAGCAGAGAAGCTCGGCGTAGCGATGGAGTCATCCATCGATCGGATGGTCATGCGAGCCTGGAAACGATTGAGCGATACACGTTTCCTGTAGCTCCTATTTTGGTCTGGTCTAGTGATAGGGTCTAGAGATAGGGTTTTGAGATGAAGTCTAGATATAGACGCTAAGGCGCGAGGTGATCACCTCAGAACGCCACAACAATGACAACGTGATTATGATTTTTGCGTCAACAGCGTCGTTGGATCGTTATTTAGCGCGTTGATTGGCAGCGTCAGGAAAGGGCGCTTGGATGTCGGGTGGAGCGGCAAGGCGCCGGCTCGAATGTTAACCTGCATGGCAGGTAACATGAGGCGGGGCGTGGCTAACTCCGCATCTCGTGAGTTCCGCATTTGGACAAAGCTCTCCAGCGTCACATTTTGATTGACGTGTATGTTGCGTTCTCGTTGATCTAAAATTGTCGTTTCAAATCTGATTTCTCGGTCATCGGGTTGATAGTCATGGCATACAAAAACGCGGGTCTCGTCCGGGAGCGTCAATAACCGCTTTATCGAACGATACAACGCCGATGCGTCACCGCCTGGAAAATCGCAGCGCGCCGTCCCCGAATCGGGCATGAACAACGTGTCACCGCAAAATACTGCATCACCAATAACGTATGCCATGCACGCAGGTGTGTGTCCCGGCACGTGCAATGCCAGCAAAGTTGATGCGCCGAATGGCAATGTTTGCCCATCGGTCACCAAAATGTCGAACTGGGCTCCATCCGCAGGAAAATCGGATTCTTCAGAGTACAGTGTGGCGAATACTGGCTGTATCTTTGTGATGTCAGCACCAATGACAATGTCGCCACCTAGGACATTTCGAAGATAAAAGGCGGCGCTAAGGTGGTCGGCATGGGCGTGGGTTTCCAAAATGTAGCGACAGACCAGACCGCGGGAGGTTATGTAGTCGACAATTGAATCCGCGTTTTGCGTTGTAATGGTGGCAGATGCCTCATCGATGTCTAAGACAGGGTCAATAATGACGCATTGGTTACAATTGTCGGCGTGGGCAACGTAAGTGAGCGTTGAGGTTCGTGTATCGAAGAACGCTTTTACGTGCGGTGTGCGCTGGTTAGTAACGGTTCGGTGCATAAGATCGTGTCTAATCATCGAGAAGGGGCAGTTTATAGCGCCAAGCCTTTGAGTGCCACAATTGCGTATAATGTATATTATGTTAAATTGTAAGTTTTCCTCCATCACGTAGCGTCTAAACCCGCGTCGCTGTCGTACCTGTGATATGTGAACTTTTGCGCTACCCTGTCGAGCTACCGGCGTTTTAGTTAACAGCGCGCCACAACATTGAAGAGACGTTAATACATGAAGCAACGCTTTTTTTTAGGGCTCATCTCGCTCACAGCTTTCCTAAGTTCATGGGAGCTTGCCGCAAACGCTGGCGAAATGGCACCAACAACCCAGCAAACCTGGACTCTGCGGGCTTTGATATCGGAGCTTGAGGAAAACCACTTTGCTGACAAACGCTATAACGATGCCATGTCTGCGTCTCATTTAGAGACTTACCTTGAGCGCTTGGATCCGTCCCGTGTCTATTTCACGCAAAGCGATATCGCCGGGTTTATGCGCTACGAAGATCGGTTAGATGATCTTGGGCGACAAGGTGAGCTCTCCCCTCTTTACGAAATCTTCAATCTGTACGCAAAATTAGCTACGGAACGTTTGGACACGATCATTGGTGATATGGATCCGATGGTTAGTGGATTTGACTTTGAGCGAGAGGAATTCATTGAGGCTGATCCGCGTGACAGGGCTTGGGCGGCCAGCCGCGATGAGCTTGACGAGCGTTGGCGCAAGCGTATTAAAAATCAGGTTCTCGGGCTTCGGCTCGCAGAAAAAGAGGATGCTGAGATTGCACCGACGCTTGTGAAACGTTACGAAAACCAGAAGATGCGGCTTGAACAATACAATGAGCAAGACGTATTCGCCGTCTACGCTAACGCGCTCACGTCACAATTTGATCCGCATACAAGCTACTTTTCGCCACGTCGCGCGGAAAATTTCGATATTGACATGCGCTTGAGCCTAGAAGGTATTGGTGCGGTCCTCCAAAATGAAGATGAGTTTGTGAAGGTGGTGCGCGTCGTGCCGGCCGGACCCGCAGACCAACAGAGCGACTTGAAAGCGGCAGAATTAATTGTGGCGGTCGGTCAGGGTGATTCTGGCCCAATGACCGACGTCATTGGATGGCGGCTGGACGACGTCGTTGATCTGGTGAGGGGCAAAAAGGGAACCTTGGTCAGACTTGATGTAATACCCACAGCTGGGCGAGCCGATGAGGTGCGACGTCTGACTATCACTCGTAATGAGGTCAAGCTGGAGGAGCAAGCCGCTCAATCAAAAATTATAGAAATCAACGACATAGAAGGCACTCCTAGAAAAATAGGCGTTATTGATGTGCCTGCTTTTTATTTGGATTTTGACGCCTATCGCAAGGGTGATCCCGACTACCGTTCTACCACACGCGATGTTAAGAACCTGTTAGCTGATCTCAGCGCAGCTGACATAGACGGGTTAGTTGTCGATCTACGAGGTAATGGGGGCGGTTCTTTGAGAGAAGCAAACGAACTGACGGGGTTGTTTATCGAATATGGCCCAACGGTTCAGATACGCGGCACCGGTAGTCGGATCTGGCGGGACGGTAAGCGACGCCGTGGCCCCTATTACGACGGCCCCATGGCGGTAATGATCGACCGATTGAGTGCGTCGGCTTCTGAAATTTTTGCGGGAGCCTTACAGGATTATGGTCGTGCCATTGTTGTCGGTGACCGTAGCTTTGGTAAAGGAACGGTGCAGACGTTGCTCGATCTTCCTGAGGGTCAGTTAAAGATTACGGAAAGCAAATTCTACCGTGTCTCGGGCGACAGTACGCAGCATCGCGGTGTTCTTCCGGACATCAGCTACCCTTCGATCCTTCAACACGATGAGATTGGGGAGAGCTCGCTAGATGAGGCCTTAGATTGGGATCGCATCGCGCCCGTTCGACATAAAAACTATGCCGTTGTAGATGCGATTTTGCCGACATTAGTGGAAAAGCACTCAGAAAGAGCGAATAGCGATCCCGACTTTCAATATATTTGGAGTCAGAAGGCGCTGGCCGAGGAGATAAGTGGCAGCGACCTACTTCCGTTAAATGAAGCCCAGCGAGTTGCGCAACGTGAGACACAAGAGGCGCAGTATCTATTGATTGAGAATGCGCGACGGGTAGCGAAGGGACTCGAACCCATTGGCTCGCTTGACGATCTCTATGGCGGGGACAATGAAGACGGCGAAACGCTAGAGGCCACAGCAAGTAGCTCGGAGCCGTCTATTGAGACCGTTACAACGCAGGATCCGGACGAGGAGGAAGACGCCCTAATTGTCGAGACCGCGCGAATACTAACGGACGCAATTAACTTGAGCGGCCGTATTATGGCCCGCGCCGATTCTCGATAGGAACTATAGCAGCCGGTGCTTTATATCGAATTTATAGTATCCGATCCAAAATAAGGGATAAGTGCGGGCGGTAGCCTAACCGAGCCGTCACCTTGTTGCCCGTTCTCAATAATGGCCACCAATGTTCTCCCAACCGCGAGCCCTGACCCGTTTAATGTATGCAGTAGCTCCGGTTTTCCAGTTTCTGGATTTCGCCAACGCGCTTGCATGCGGCGAGCCTGATAGTCCCTAAAATTAGAGCAGCTCGATATTTCTCGATAAGCCGTTTGCCCCGGCAACCAAACCTCTAGGTCATAGGTCATAGCTGCACTGAAGCCCAAGTCACCACCGCATAATCTTACCTTGCGGTACGGGAGCTCCAAAGCGCGTAAGATGGCTTCTGCGTGTGAAGTCAGTGTCTCCAATGCCGCTGACGACTCATGGGGTCTGACAGCCGTTACCAGCTCCACTTTTTCGAACTGGTGTTGACGAATCAAACCTCGTGTATCTCGCCCGTAACTACCCGCTTCACTCCTGAAGCAGGGAGTATGTGCAGTAAATTTCAAGCCATTCTCGCCGAGCTCGGCATCCTCTATGATCCGATCCCTCAGCATGTTGGTCACTGGCACTTCCGCAGTCGGAATGAGGTAATAGCCCTCCTCACCCGCAAGCTTGAACGAATCTTCGGCAAATTTAGGAAGCTGACCCGTTCCGTATAAGGAAGCACTGTTGACAATAAACGGTACATAAACCTCAGTATAGCCATGCTCGATGGTGTGTTTATCGAGCATAAATTGAGTCAATGCACGCTGCAGACGCGCTAAAGGCCCCTTCATTACACTGAATCGACTGCCTGTTATTTTTCCCGCAAGCTCAAAGTCCAGCTGACCCAGTGCCTCGCCAATATCGGCATGATCTTTTACTTCAAAGGTCATGGTGCGTGGCTCACCCCAGACAGCGACCTCTTCATTACTGTTTTCATCGGTACCGAAGGGCACCTCGTGATCAGGTAGGTTTGGGATGCTCATTAAGAGCTCATCAAGTGCGGCCTGAATCGATCGTGCCTCTTCAACTGCCTGATCGAGCTCTGTTGATAATCGATTGAGTGTTTCATCGACCTCGGCCTTTGCCTCATCGACACTTTTGCCCTGTGCGATTAGCGAACCTATTAGCTTGGAGGCTTTTTTTCGCTCAGCCAGGAGCTGCTGCGACGCCATGTCAGCCGCTTTGCGACGCGAGTCAAGTTCCTGAAACTCTTCCACTGGAAAGGTAAAACCTTTTTTTTGAAGCGCTTCAACTACGGTATTGAGGTCCTTTCTGACCTGTTTGATATCGAGCATTGTGTTAACGGTGACGCCTGATTGGGGGACGTAGTTTAACGCTAAACACGACGTTAATCGAAGTAACTTCGCGCATACTCGACGCCAACTGCACAGGCAGCGAGGCACAAGAGCAGCGACAGCGTGACGTATAAAACGGCGCGTAGGGTAAGGCCCTGCTGTATGTCAGTAATAACTTCGAGCGAAAAAGCAGAAAACGTTGTAAACGCCCCGAAAAAGCCGACTGACAGACCGAGGCGCAGAGGGTCGGGAAACTGCAAACGTTCAGCGGCGATGAACATAAATCCGATGAGCAGCGAGCCGATCACATTGACGCCTAATGTCGCGAGGTGGATGTGTGCATAACCGCTCGCTGACACCAAAAGTCCGATACCAAAACGAGATAACGCCCCTAACGCGCCGCCCAGTGCGATTGTGATCCAACTCATTGACGGTCTGGGGACGACATTCGATCTGACTCGTCATAGAAGTCCGCACCATCGGGTACCGTCAGCACGAACTCGGTGCTGGAAGGTACAATCGCCGTATCAATCGTTAGATCGAATATACTCTCTTGGCCGAGAGCATCCACTGCTGTAACGCGAATTGTCTGAGTTGATATTTGCTCGACGGACAAGCTGTCCAAGCCAACCTCAGGTATCACATCGCTGTGTGCTAAACGCTTTTTATCTCGGTTAAGGGCTCCATCCCAAATGGCGGTCAAGGGCAAGGTGCTGGCGTCAGGGGCATCTCTTAAGATGACGACGTCTAAATCCTTGTCCCATTGCCAAAAGCCTAACTCATTGAGAATAAATAACTGGTGGTCCGGGGAGTTGATCTCCCATCGGTATCGCCCTGCCCTCGTAGCGCTAAACTGACCCGTGCTTGTGTAGGCGATTGATCCATTGATGTCTCTAACGGTCTGCCTGAAACCGCCGCTCACCGCAGACTTATCTGCAAGTGGCCATTTATCATCGGTGGCTAGCGCTGAGAGGCAGCAAATACTCACAATCACAACGATTAGCCTTCGGAAGAACCTCATCCTCACTAATCGGCTCCTGGCGGAGGCGGCGCGAGCACCTCACGCTGTCCGTTTGTACCCATAGAAGACACAACGCCCGTGGCTTCCATCGTTTCAATCAGGCGGGCCGCTCGGTTATAGCCAATGCGTAACTTGCGCTGTACGGATGATATGGATGCTCTGCGGCTACTGCATACGTAGTGAACGGCCTCATCATAGAGGGCATCGCTCTCCGGATCATCGTCAGCGCTCGAGGCTGATTGAAGCTCCTGGGCCGTTACCGGCGTCTGTCCGCCCTCATCTAAGAGTCCCTCAATAAATTCGGGGCTACCCCGTCGACGCCAATCAGCAACCACCCTGTGAACCTCGTCATCTGAGCAAAATGCCCCATGAACGCGTGTCGGAGTGCTCGATCCGGAGGGAAGATAGAGCATGTCGCCATACCCTAATAGTTGCTCGGCACCGCCTTGATCTAAAATGGTCCGAGAATCGATTTTTGACGAGACTGAAAACGCCATTCGGGTTGGTATATTGGCCTTAATGAGACCGGTAATGACGTCAACTGAAGGCCGCTGCGTAGCGAGCACCAAATGGATGCCTGCTGCCCGAGCCTTTTGTGCTATCCGAGCGATGAGTTCCTCGACCTTTTTACCCACAATCATCATCATATCGGCAAACTCATCGATTACGACGACGATACTAGGTAGTGTTGTCAGCGCTGGAGCCGACTGTTCTTCTCCCGTGAGTTCGAGCACCGGGTCTGGAATCCACAGAGGGTCATCGATTGGGCTTCCACTTCGCTGCGCATCGTTCACTTTACGGTTGTAGCCCGCTAAATTTCGAACGCCAAGCAGTGACATCAACTTATATCGGCGCTCCATCTCAGCGACACACCACCGCAGACCGTTTGCAGCGTCTTTCATATCTGTGATGACCGGTGTCAGGAGATGCGGAATACCGTCATATACGGATAACTCGAGCATTTTCGGGTCGACCAAAATTAGCCTTAATTCATCAGGTGTGGCCTTGTACAGGAGGCTCACCAACATACAGTTAACGCCCACGGATTTACCTGACCCGGTGGTGCCCGCCACCAAGACATGTGGCATTTTGCTTAAGTCAGCAACGACCGGACTACCTGAAATATCGTGCCCCAATGCTAGGGTTAGTGGTGATTTCGCTTCTTCAAATGTACTGGAGCTCAACACATCACGGAAGTTTACGGTCTGGCGATCCGCGTTTGGAATCTCAATTCCTACGACACTCTTACCCTGAATGACCTCGACTACGCGGACTGAGTTAACCGCGAGGGAGCGTGCTAGGTCCTTCGATAAATTAGAGATTCGGCTCACCTTAACGCCCGCGGCCGGCTGGATTTCAAAGCGTGTTACAACTGGGCCTGGATAGACAGACACCACTTCTGCAGTGATATTAAAATCTGCAAGTTTGAGTTCAAGAAGACGCGACAATGACTCCAGCTCGGAGTTGGAATAGCCTCTCGGGCCACTGCTGGTCGGCGGATCCAATAAATCGAGCGGTGGCATCGGCATCAGATCCCCCAATTCAAATAGCGGTTGCTGCTTTTCTCTCTCAGCTTTCCTACTCGGCGCCTCCAGTAAAGATGGTGGCTTTATTTTGGGGGGAGTCCGGTGTTTCTCTTTTTGAACGTGAGCCGCTATCTGAACACTGCGCTTGTTTTTCTCTTTTCGCAGCCTGCGTCGATCTTTGAGGTCATCCCACCTAGCTCGACAATATGCGCCACTGGTCCGCATGGCTCTGCCGATGGCATCTGCGATTTTGAGCCAGTCGATATCAAAAGCGAGTGTGCCGCCCAGCACGGCGCAAAAGCCGAGGAGCAGTCTGGCCCCAAGATCAGAAAAAGCCGCCGTGAACCACAACGCGACCGCGGTTCCAACGATTCCCCCCGATCCCTGAGGTAACGTGTCACTCACCGGCAGCACGATGCTCGCTAGTCCGGCACCCGCACAAAGAAAGGCTACCCAGCCAAAAAATGCGATACTACGGTCGGTTCTTGTTTGTGTTTTTTTGGTCGTAGGCCTTATCTGCCGGTAAGCAAGAAAAAGCAACGCTAATGGGATGGCGTGGGCGAAAATGCCTGCGATTGAGAACGTAACGTCGGCAAAAAAGGCTCCGACGATCCCCCCTTGGTTTAACGGCTCGCCTGCACCTCCGCTTGAGCTCCAGCCCGGATCTGCTAGATCAAATGTACTTAGGCTGAGCAATGCAAACGCGCCAGCAGCAACACCAGAGAAAAAACCAATCGTGGCGAAAGCGCCAGTCTGTCGAGACACGGATTCGTCGCCCGCTATCTTCGGCGATACGTTTTTAGTCGACACCGTGATTTCCTCTCACCGCATTTTTCAAAATACTATCACAAATAAAAAAGTAGATCCTATAAATAATAGCTATTTTTCAGTAACTTAGGGTGTTTTCAGCATCTTAAGTCGTGATTGCCGTTTCGAAAAACACATGAATGCGATAACCTCCCCGCCTCTTTCGATATTACATGGAAAATCTGCGAACATGAGTACGCCTCTGCATCACCAATTAATTATTCTGGGATCAGGCCCGGCTGGGTATACGGCTGCTGTTTATGCTGCCCGTGCCAACCTCACGCCGGTTGTTATTACCGGAATGCAACAAGGGGGGCAGCTGACGACAACGACCGAAGTAGAGAATTGGCCTGGCGGTCCCGAGGGTTTGCAGGGACCGGCTCTAATGGAGCAGATGCAGGCGCACGTCGAACGGTATGAGGCTTCGATCATATTTGATCACATTGACGCTGTCGATTTATCACAACGTCCGTTTAGTCTTCAGGGGTCGGGCAACTACACCTGTGACGCGTTGATTATTGCGACAGGTGCCTCGGCTCAGTATCTAGGTCTTCCCAGTGAATCGGCTTTTATGGGCAAAGGGGTTAGCGCTTGCGCAACCTGTGATGGTTTCTTTTATCGCAACAAGGAAGTGGTTGTTGTCGGAGGCGGCAATACGGCCGTGGAAGAAGCACTCTACCTATCTAATCTGTGCAGTAAGGTCCATTTAGTGCACCGACGGGACTCTTTACGTGCCGAGAAAGTGCTTCAGGATCGTTTGTTTGCGCGCGCTAAGGAGGGACGGATCACGTTGAATTGGCATCGTCAGTTAGATGAAGTTCTCGGAGACAGCTCTGGTGTGACAGGGGTCCGCCTTTTGTCAACGAAGGAAGATGCACCTTTAGACATCGCCGTGGATGGTGTTTTTATCGCCATTGGCCATAAGCCAAATACGGATATTTTCGCAGGCCAACTCGATATGACTGACGGCTATATCAACACTACCTCAGGGCTGCATGGCAACGTTACTGGCACGTCGATTGAAGGAGTATTTGCTGCGGGTGATGTGTCTGATCACATTTATCGTCAAGCTATTACTTCCGCTGGATTTGGCTGTATGGCCGCGCTGGATGCTGAAAAGTTTCTGGATGCACAGTAAAAGACGAGCGTAACGGCTGGAATGGACCCTTTTCCGCCGACTAACTCTGCACTTTCTGATCCTAACGGACTGTTAGCCGTCGGTGGAGACTTAACACCAAGTCGGCTGCTAGAGGCCTATCGGCGCGGTATTTTCCCTTGGTATGAAGCGGGCGAACCGATCTTGTGGTGGACGCCCTCCCCCCGTGCAGTTCTATTTCCCGACGACTTTCATGAGTCACGGTCCTTTAAAAAATTTCTCAAAACCTGTTGTTGGACGGTGGAGTTTGATCGACAGTTTGAACATGTTGTGGAAGCGTGCGCACAACCCGCCAAAGGTAGATTAGACACCTGGATTAGTGACGAGATGAAGCGAGCCTACACCGAATTACATCGCCTTGGCTATGCGCATAGTGTAGAAGTCATGGATCAGGACCAGCTAGTGGGGGGGCTCTACGGTGTTAAGCTGGGGTCAGTCTTCTTTGGTGAGTCAATGTTTTCACGCAGCCCTAACGCATCAAAATTGGCATTGCGAACACTATGCAACCTCGGCTCTGCGGGACGATTAACGTTGATTGATTGTCAAATGCCAAATGAGCACCTCCAATCACTCGGGATGACGATGATGACTCGCGAGGCATTTGAGGATGTTCTGCGGCGAGGGATCGGCGATTTTGCCGATGCCAGCAGTATGAACGCCGATTTAGGTGGGATATTGTCGAGCTGAGACCTTGAGCGATTCGTTGGTCTGAATCCAAGCGTGAAATACGATAATCATGAGTAATGGAATGCCGAGCTCCATAACTTCCTCTATCGCCCCTGCAAGAAAAGATACTCTGCCCGACAAATCGATACCTAGAGGTGCGAGCTTACGGGCGACTCCATCGATACTTTTTGAGAATCCGAGCAGCAGCAAGGCCGCTGCTACACCTGTCGCTTCAACACTCACCAGCCTAAGACCCTCGAGGAAAGACAAAATATGGTTTCTTACGATCATGGCCACCGACCAGATAATAAGGGCGATGACTATAAGTCCTATCAGTTTCTCGAAAACAGGAATATCAGTGCTTAAGTAAAAGCGAGATTTTAATACGCCCATCGTAGTGAAGCGCTTATCAAAGTCGAGCTCGCGACACCCAAAAAGAGTAATAAGTACCACGAGGTAACTGTAGCGAGTGAGATAAGCGCGACCTCCTCGGACCGCCATGTAGAAAACACAGCAAAAATAACCGAGTGCAGATAGCTGCTCTATAGGCCCGGACTCAGCCAAAAGGAAGGCCGACTGTGTAGGCCCTAGAAAACTGACCACGAACGCCAACATTATCAGAGCGAACGCCAGCAGTGCGTAAATCGAGAAATACCGAGTTTTATTCATGCGAAACCAAAAAGCCGGTCAGGTGTTTACCTGCGACAACGTTTTAGCATCGTCGTTGTTCACAGGTCGCCATGTTATCGCATTCCACGATGTCTTTGCTATCGAGACACAGTGGGGTCTTATAACGCGGGTTGAAGTGGCCAATCACCTCGGTACAAAGCTCTTTAAGACAGGACTGTAGTAAATATGTTTATGATTTTGAGAGACGAACTGTCTAAGTAGGCTCTTAATCCAGGCGATAAATAGATAGACTCTGTAATCACGTGGCGGCTACACGGTAGCCCGCGGCTTTCTGAAGTTTGGGAGTAGAACAGTACAGTGACCGCAAATTTACGCGAAATAAAGGTCTTCACAACCTTCCCGCATCGGTGTTCATACTTGCCTGAAAAAGAGGCGACAACCCTATTTGTCGATCCTCGTCAGAACGTCACTCCCGAGCTGTATACTGAACTGTCTCTGATGGGATTTCGTCGCAGCGGCGATCACATTTACAGACCACATTGCCATAGCTGCAATGCGTGTATCGCCGCGAGGGTTCCGGTAAATGACTTCAGTCTCTCGCGAAGTCAAAAGCGCGTGTTGAATGCCAACAGCGATTTAAGAGTGGGGGTGAGTAGCTCGGTAGATGATGACGAGGCTTATAGTTTGTACGCACGTTACATCAGCGAAAAACACGCTGATGGCGATATGTTTCCCCCTGATCGCGAGCAATATGAGTCTTTTCTCAACAACAGTCTGGGGTGCACGCAGTACTTTCGACTCTATGACGATGAAAAGCTCGTGTGTGTTGCCGTGTCAGATCAAATGCTCGATGGGCTGGCCGCCATCTACACGTTTTATGACCCTGGTTGTGACAAACGTAGTTTGGGTACCTTTGCCGTATTGCTTCAGATAGCGCATGCACAGCGGCTAAATCTGCCTTACGTATACCTAGGCTACTGGGTGGAAGGGTGTCGTAAGATGAGCTATAAAACGCGTTTTAAGCCCCTCGAAACACACCGTGATGGACGCTGGCATGGGAGTAATAGTGAGGTTACCAGTACCCTATCTCCTATACCCTTGGTTAATGTTTACGACGGAGGCGGCGACTAACGCTCCCGGTATGTGATTCGGCCTTTTGTCAAATCGTAGGGTGTCACTTCGACTCGAACCTTGTCCCCGGTCAAGATGCGAATGTAGTTTTTGCGCATTTTACCCGATATGTGCGCAGTGACGACGTGCCCATTTTCTAAACGCACACGAAAGGTTGTGTTGGGAAGCGTATCAATAATTTCGCCTTCCATTTCGATTTGATCTTCTTTGGCCATTAACCCTACCTAGTAAACAAGTGATGGCGCGCACTCTATAGCAAAGTGCGCTTCAGGAAAACCATACCGACGCGGGAAAAGTAAGTGTTATGCGAGAACAGGTGTTTCCGTCTCTTCAGTGACGGCCTCAACCTCAAGACCGTTGCCATCAGACTTTATTGAAACCCGGGCGATACCACCCTTACTCAGAGCGCCGAATAACACCATATCCGCCAAGGGCTTTTTGATATGTTCTTGTATAACGCGCTCCATCGGCCGTGCACCCATGTGGGGGTCGTACCCCTCTTCGACCAACCAATTTCGTGCGTCGTCATCAACCTGCAGCTGAACTCGCTTTTCATCCAACTGCGTCTGAAGTGCGGTAAGGAACTTATCTACAACCGTCAGGATCACGTCTTGGCCAAGCGCCTCAAACGGTACGATCGCATCTAATCGATTGCGGAACTCTGGTGTAAATAGCTTATTGATGGCTTCCATTGCATCGGTGCTATTGTCCTGCGTAGCAAAGCCGATGGATCGTTTGGAGATACTCTCAGCACCCGCATTAGTTGTCATGACAACGATGACATTACGGAAGTCTGCCTTGCGCCCGTTGTTATCTGTCAATGTGCCGTGATCCATGACTTGCAGAAGCAGATTGAAAACCTCCGGATGAGCCTTTTCGATTTCGTCAAGCAAGACGACACAATGTGGATGTTTTGTTACTGCGTCGGTGAGGAGTCCACCTTGGTCATAACCCACGTAGCCAGGGGGCGCGCCGATGAGCCTCGACACTGTGTGGCGCTCCATGTATTCCGACATATCAAATCTCTGTAGCTCAAGACCGAGCTGCATGGCCAGCTGCTTGGTTATCTCGGTCTTACCGACACCGGTAGGGCCTGCAAGGAGGAAACTTCCAATAGGCTTATCTCCTGACCTTAACCCCGCGCGGGCTAGCTTGATGGCACTCACAAGCTGTTGCACCGCCTTGGTCTGACCGAAAACCACCATAGATAGATTAGTTTCGAGTTTTTCAAGTAGCTCTTTATCGTCGCTTGTCACGGTTTTTGGCGGGATTCGGGCTATCTTAGCGATGACAGCTTCAATGTCGCTTGGACCGACTACCTTCTTGCGCTTGCTCGGAGGCTGTAGTTGTTGGAATGCACCGGCTTCGTCGATGACGTCTATGGCTTTATCGGGTAAAAATCTGTCGGTGATAAATCTCGCTGCCATTTCCGTTGCGGTACGCAACGCTTTATCGGTGTACCGCAAGCCGTGATGCTCTTCAAAACGCGATTTGAGGCCTTTTAGAATTTTATAGGCATCCTCAACCGAGGGTTCTAGTACGTCGATTTTTTGGAACCGACGGCTCAGTGCCTTGTCTTTATCAAAAATGCCGCGATATTCCGCGTAGGTTGTTGACCCAATGCAGCGCAATTTTCCCGAACTTAGCAATGGCTTGAGCAGATTACTTGCGTCCATTACCCCGCCCGATGCAGCGCCGGCGCCGATGATGGTATGAATCTCATCAATAAACAGTATGGAACCTTCGCGCCGTTTTAAGTCTGCAAGCACGCCTTTGAAGCGCTTTTCGAAATCTCCCCGATACTTTGTTCCAGCCAATAAGGCACCCAAATCAAGAGAGAAAACCTCGGCTGTTTTAAGCGTATCGGGCACCTGACCATCGACGATTAATTTAGCTAAACCTTCTGCGATGGCCGTTTTTCCCACCCCAGACTCGCCGACCAATAGTGGGTTATTTTTCCGTCGCCGGGCTAAGATCTGCGCAACGCGCTCGACCTCATCCAGTCGACCGATTAACGGATCAATTTGCCCCTGCACTGCTTCCTCGTTGAGATTGGTGGCATATTTTGCGAGGGGGCTTTCGTCCTCGCCCTCCTCACCCGAGCCAGCCGCATCACCGGATAATGCTTCGCTGTCAGTCTCATCCTCATCGTCCGTCTTACTGACACCGTGTGTGATAAAGTTGACCACATCGAGGCGTGAAATGTCCTGTGTTTTTAGGAAGTAGACAGCCTGACTTTCCTGTTCAGAAAAAATAGCGACGAGCACATTTGCACCTGTGACCTCTGCTTTACCTGAGCTCTGCACATGGAAGACCGCGCGTTGTAGCACTCGCTGGAAGCCTAGCGTGGGTTGGGTATCAACGTCGTCATCGCCCGATACCAAAGGCGTGGTCGCGTCGATAAACTCTGTGAGGTCACCGCGTAGCGCTTCCGTATTTGCCGCACACGCTCTAAACACAGTCATTGCCGTGCTGTCATCCAACAAAGCGAGCAACAAATGCTCCACCGTGATGAACTCGTGGCGCTGCGCCCTCGCCTGTTTAAAGGACTCATTTAGCGCTTTTTCCAAGCCTTTACTTAGCACTCAGTTGTCTCCCTGATCGTCGTCTTCATCTTGTGAGGGTTCGACCTCACATAAAAGTGGGTGTCCATTATCTCTGGCGGCTTGATTGACCAATTCCGCCTTCGTTTCAGCAACATCGCGTGTATAGATACCACACACCCCTTTTCCCTGCGTGTGGACAGCAAGCATGACTTGTGTCGCTTTCTCTCGAGGCATCGTAAAAAAGTGTTCTAACACCTCGATAACAAACTCCATCGGTGTGTAGTCATCGTTTAACAGCACCACCTTATAAAGCGGCGGCCGCTTTAGTTTCGGTTTGGCAGGGGCAAGGGCAATGTCGCCCTCATTTTCGTTTTGTCCCGGCGTGGCGGCCATCATGTACATGTCGAAGTCGTTTTGTTGATTAATCATGATACGTGTTCATTACAGCGTCAGCTCAGTATAGTCGAGAATGAACGTCCTGCCGCTTTGGTCGAAGCTTTGTCACCCTGTTATCTGCGATATCCTAAAAAAAAAGCCCGCACATGCGGGCTTTTTTAAGTTGTAGAAACCTTACATGTGTTTGATGATCGCATCGCCGAATGCAGAGCAGGATACTTCGGTCGCATTGTCTGTTAGGCGCGCAAAATCGTAGGTTACTGTTTTCGCCTGAATAGCGCCGTTCATGCCGTTGATCACAAGATCAGCCGCATCATTCCAACCGAGGTGTCGCAGCATCATTTCGGCCGATAAGATGAGCGATCCGGGATTGACTTTGTCTTGCCCTGTGTACTTGGGCGCAGTGCCGTGCGTCGCTTCAAAGAGGGCGATGTCATCTGAGAGATTTGCGCCCGGCGCAATACCGATCCCGCCCACTTGCGCGGCTAATGCGTCAGACAGATAGTCACCGTTCAAATTGAGTGTCGCAATGACGCTGTACTCCTTGGGGCGCAACAAAATTTGCTGCAACATGGCGTCAGCAATGACATCTTTGACGATGATGTCTTTACCGTTGTTGGGGTTCTTAATCTTTACCCACGGACCACCATCGAGCAATTCGCCGCCAAACTCTTCCATAGCTAGCTCATAACCCCAGTCCCGGAATGAGCCCTCGGTGAACTTCATGATGTTGCCTTTGTGAACCAGCGTGACCGACGGTAGATCTTGATCAATTGCATACTGGAATGATTTTCGCACGAGGCGCTTTGTACCCTCTGCCGAAACGGGCTTGATGCCAATACCAACGTTCTGCGGGAATCGAATTTTAGTCGCCCCCATTTCATTGATAAGGAAGTCCACAACTTTTTTGGCTTCGGCTGAATCTGCCTGATATTCAATACCGGCATAAATATCTTCTGAGTTTTCTCGGAAGATCACCATATTGGTATCGCCTGGCGCTTTGACAGGTGATGGGACACCCTCAAACCATCGCACGGGACGCAGACATGTGTAGAGATCGAGCTCTTGCCTCAGAGCAACATTGAGCGAACGAAACCCACCGCCCACCGGGGTCGTCAGAGGCCCCTTAATAGCAACCAAATAAGACTTAATAGCGTCAAGCGTCTCCTGAGGAAACCAATCGCCCTCATACAGCTCTGCGGCCTTTTCACCGGTGTAAATTTCCATCCATGCGATCTTTTTCTCGCCGTCGTATGCCTTGGCTACCGCAGCGTCCACCACTTTAATCATGACAGGGCTGATATCGATGCCGATTCCATCACCTTCGATGTAGGGGATGATGGGGGTATTAGGAACGTTAAGGCTGTGGTCTTCGTTTGCTGTGATGGCTGTCCCATTAGTTGGGACCGTGATGTGTTGATACGCCATAATAGTCAGATCCTTACTGTTGATTGACTGGATGGCCGAGCTAAGTAGCCCGCCCCCGGGGTTTGAATCGTTTTGTCTGATTCCGTTGTTAGAGATCGCAGGGCGTCTCCTTTTTGTTATGGTAGTAGTTTACCACTAAATATCCGCAACAAACCGCATGAGTCAGCTCCTTCTTTTTAACAAGCCGTATCAGGTGCTCAGTCAGTTCACTGATCGCGATCGCATTGACACACCTCGAGCGACGCTAGCAAATTTTCTGGATGCGCCCGGGTACAAAGTGGCAGGACGGCTCGACTATGATTCGGAGGGGCTACTGCTGTTAACAGATAATGGACGTTTGCAGCAGAAAATTGCCAATCCAGCTGGGAAACATTGGAAGACATACTGGGTTCAAGTTGAGGGAATTGCGACACGCGAGTTGTGCGAGGCACTGGCTAGTGGTGTTAGCTTGAAGGATGGTAAAACCTTACCCGCGCAATGTCGGCTATTGGAAATCCCCAGTATTTGGAAGCGCAATCCTCCAATACGCCATCGAGAGTCTGTTTCTGATAGCTGGATTGAGTTGTCGATTCGTGAAGGGCGCAATCGGCAAGTTCGCAGAATGACTGCCGCACTAGACTTCCCCACACTGCGTCTGATTAGGCGTGGTATTGGACCCTATCGAATCGATGGCCTTCAACCAGGCGACTTTCGATTCGTCCCATCAAAAACAAATTAGGTAGCCCATTGCCCTCACAAGAACGTTTTTTACCCCATGTCACCGTTGCTAGCGTCGTAAAAGACGGCGATCGGTACCTAATGGTCGAAGAGATCAGTAATGGTAAGCGCGTCCTCAATCAGCCGGCGGGACACTTGGAGCCCAATGAATCACTGGTTGAGGCCGCTGTTAGAGAGGTGCATGAGGAGACTGGGTGGATCACGAGGGCTACAGCATACCTCGGAGTAACCCTAATAACGGGTGATAACGGAGTCACCTACATCCGGCATAGTTTTGTGAGCACAGCTGTTGAGCACCAGGAACACCTTACTCTCGACTCAAATATTGTCGAAGCCCACTGGTTATCAAGAGAAGACATCATCATCTTCGGTGTACCATTGCGACATCAAGTGGTGCTCGATGTCATAGACCAATACGAAGCGGGCGCGGCGGTAGCATTAGATCTGGTTCGCCAACTATGAATAGTAATTACGCATGAGCTTCAATCACGCAACAAAAGTTATTGTCGGCATGTCCGGCGGCGTCGATTCTTCTGTATCTGCCCTGTTGCTTCGCGAGCAGGGCTATCAGGTGGAAGGTCTCTTCATGAAAAACTGGGAAGAGGACGACGGTACCGAATACTGCACAGCCAAGGAGGATTTAGCCGACGCACAGGCAGTCGCGGATCGCCTCGGTATTAAGCTGCACGCCGCAAACTTTGCGTCGGAGTATTGGGATGGCGTGTTCGAGCACTTTTTAGCGGAATATCATGCGGGGCGGACACCTAACCCCGACATTTTGTGCAACAAAGAAATTAAGTTTCGTGCCTTTTTGGATTATGCCCATGTGCTCGGCGCAGACAAGATTGCAACTGGGCATTACGTAAGACGGGGGGCTCGTAATAACAAGGCCACATTGCTTAAAGGTCTTGATGCCAGTAAAGACCAAAGCTATTTCTTACATCAAGTCGGGCACACCGCACTGGGCCAAAGTCTCTTTCCTGTCGGTGAACTCGAGAAGGCTGAGGTAAGAAGGCTTGCCGCTGACAACGAGTTTCAGACGGCCACAAAGAAAGACAGCACTGGGATCTGCTTCATCGGTGAGCGCCGATTTTCTGATTTCTTATCGCAATACCTTACGAAAAATCCGGGACCAATCCGAGATGCGCGAGGGGATACGATTGGTGAGCATGAGGGCTTGATGTTCCACACGATTGGTCAACGACAGGGACTGGGTATTGGTGGCCTGAAACATGCCGATGATGCCCCCTGGTATGTCTCAGACAAGGACATCGACACCAATACGCTATGGGTCTGCCAAGGCAACGATCACCCTGCCCTGTTCGCTCATGGCTTAACTGTCACTGGTATTTTTTGGATACAAGCGGATTTGCCTGAAACGCCGCTGCGATGCACAGCAAAGGTTCGTTACCGGCAGCCAGACCAGTCGTGCACGGTTTACGGTAGCAACACCGGATACCACATTGTATTCGATGAACCCCAGCGTGCTATCACACCAGGGCAATCCGTCGTACTCTATTGCGAGAACGAATGCTTGGGCGGCGGAGTAATAGAGGCAGTGACTGACCGATTAGAAGAGCTGGTATCGTGAGTAGCTACTCACCTCTCGAACAGCAGGTAATTGCTCTGGCCGGCGTAGCCCAGTCCGCAAGAATGGTCGATCAAGTCGCCAAGACCGGGACGTATCCACCGGCTTTTTTTGAGGCGTCGTTGCGTTCCCTATTTGCATTTGATGCGCCCAGAGTCGATGCCGTCTTTGGCAATATACAAGGCGTAAAGCTTGGCTTGCGGAGCGTCGTTGAGATGTTTTCGGATCCTGCGAACGAAGACCACATTGCCATGGGTCTTTATGTAAAAGGCCTTCTTAAATTAGAGGCTCAGTTCAGCAAGCGGCCTGAACTACAGGAAATCGTGGCATCGCGCTTGGGGCATGTAGACTTCAAAGCCAAGCACTTTAGTAATGATGCAGTCGAGCTTGCTTCTAGCATTAGCGCTATCTACCAGGACACCATTAGCAACCTGCCCTATCGAATAAAGGTGAAAGGTAATGTTCAGCATCTCCAGCAAGCAAAAAATGCCGATCTCGTGCGAACCTTGCTGCTTGCTGGATTGCGATCGGCGCATCTGTGGAGGCAGCTAGGTGGCCGCTCACGTCATTTCCTATTTCATGGCGGAAAGCTTGCAGAGACTGCGACGAGGTTAGCGAAGGAATTGTCTCCAGTCACCGACGCTGGATCGCTTCACTGAGCACCGCGCATGTTAAACTCAAACGCTCTTATCGGAGCACACCTATGACCCACCATACCACCACTGCCATTTCGCCATTAGACGGCCGATATGCGTCTAAGTTAGACCCGCTGCGCCATGTATTCAGCGAATACGGATTGATATCGCGAAGACTCGAGGTTGAAGTGAGATGGCTACAGAAGCTAGCGGCTACTGAGTCAATTTCAGAGGTAATACCACTTGATGGCGAAGCCACGGCCTGTCTGGATCAGTTAATAGGGAGCTTTTCTCCCGACATGGCTGAAGCCGTAAAGGAAATCGAGCGCACCACGAACCATGATGTCAAAGCCATAGAGTACTTTCTGAAGGAAGCCATTTCGGATAATGAGGCGCTTGCACAGGTCAGTGAGTTTGTTCACTTTGCCTGTACGAGTGAGGACATCAACAATCTGTCTCACGCCCTCATGCTCCGGGACGGCATCCCCATAATCGTCAAGGAGATGGAGGCGATTGTCGGACATCTTGAGGACCTGGCTATGCAGTATGCCGCATTACCCATGCTGAGCAGAACGCATGGACAAACTGCCAGTCCGACGACGCTTGGCAAGGAACTCGCCAACGTAGCAGTGCGTCTGCGCAGACAGATTGGCTCCGTCACAACGATAAAACCTCTCGGGAAATTTAATGGGGCTGTTGGCAACTTCAACGCTCATCTCAGTGCCTATCCGGATGTTGACTGGCCCTTAATTTCCAAGGATTTTGTGGAATCACTGGGCTTGGAATGGAATCCCATGACGACACAAATCGAACCGCATGACTACATGGCGGAGTTATTTCAAGCCATCTCACGCTTCAACACTATTTTGATTGATTTTAATCGAGACATTTGGGGTTACATCTCACTCGGATACTTTAAGCAAAAAACCATTGCCGGCGAAATTGGCTCATCGACTATGCCGCATAAAGTTAACCCCATCGATTTTGAGAATTCTGAGGGAAACCTGGGACTGGCGAACGCTGTTCTGGGGCATTTGAGCGAAAAGCTACCGATTAGCCGGTGGCAACGTGATCTTACCGATAGCACGGTGCTGAGAAATATGGGCGTCGGCTTTGGGTATTCACTGCTTGCCTACGTCTCAACACTCAAGGGCATCAGCAAATTAGAGGTCAATTCACAACGGATAGCTGAGGACCTCGAGAAGTGCTGGGAAGTGCTCGCAGAACCTATACAAACTGTTATGCGTCGCTATGGCATACCTGAGCCGTACGAGAAGTTGAAGGCCTTAACAAGGGGACAGGCCATTAACCAAGAAACCCTTCGAGTCTTTATCGCTTCATTGGAACTCCCTGAAGACGTCAAACGCGACCTCATGACACTGACGCCCTCCGAGTATGTTGGACTAGCCGAAGCTTTGACTCATCGCTGGGGACACGATAGCCGGTGATTTCGCCGCAGTTCGATCTCGACGCTCAGCTGTTCTTGACAGAGTATTGGCAGAAAAAGCCGCTGCTGATTCGGCAAGCCATACCCAACTTCCAGTCGCCCATTAGTCCTGAGGAGCTTGCGGGATTAGCCATGGAAGCCGAAGCCGACAGTCGTATCGTTAGTCAGCGGGATGATCAGTGGTTACTTGAAATTGGCCCGTTTACTGAAGGTGATTTTCAACGTGATGATCAGTGGAGTCTGCTGGTGCAGCGGGTGGATGAATGGTTGCCGGAAGTTGCAGCGTTGCGCGGCTGCGTTGATTTTCTTCCGACATGGCGCTTCGATGACGTCATGGTTAGTTATGCGGTAGATGGCGCAGGCGTTGGACCGCATTTTGATCAATATGATGTTTTCTTGCTGCAAGGTGCTGGAAATCGTCGCTGGCGAATTGGTGCCCCATGCGACGCATCGACCGCACTGATTGACACCAATGGCCTCAAACTCATTGATCCATTCGATGTAGAGGCTGAATTCGAGCTCGAGCCAGGTGATGTTCTTTACGTCCCACCACGGGTACCGCATTGGGGTACTGCCATCGGCGAGAGCATGACCTATTCGCTGGGGTTTCGAGCCCCACGCTTGAGCGATCTGATCGCACGCTTGTCCGACAGTGCCATAGCATCAGTGCAAGACTCGCTGTTGCTCGAGGATTGGGATAGCACACGAGTCCAAGTCCGAGCTGGTGAAATGACTGAGCGTCATAAGCGTAATGCTTTTACCGCAGTGGTGAACGCCCTCGCTCATCTTACCGACGACGATTGGCTACCTGAACTTCTGTCTGAAACGCCATGGGAGCCTACCCCCAACGACGGGCAAATGAGCAAGACGATTATATTGGCGCCCAGTCAAAGGCTTATATGGCAAGCGCATGACGACCACATCACTGCGCACTTGGGTGGGGAAAAGTATGAAATGGATCTGACAGACGAATCATTACTCATCGCATTGTGCTCTGGACGGACATGTGGCACCGGCGACCTCAGCGAGTCTACTCTCGATCATCTCAGGCAGTGGTGGACTCTAGGATTAATCGAGGAGCCAGAACTGGGACCATCCCACTAGTACGCCATCAAAATACCCACATCATTACCCTCATAATGTACGGTATAGATAGTGAGAGAGGCACACTGCTGTTCAATATGCTGTCCAGTCCTCAAGTCAAAACCATAGTTGTGCCGCGGACAATATATAACGCCGTTTTCTATACAGCCGTCCTCTAGGGGCTGCTCCTGGTGAGGACACACTGCGGAAAACGCAGTGACATCATCGCCCTCTCGTGCGAGTACGACATCTAAGGAGTCGATTTTAAAGCGACGTCGGTAGCCGTCTTCGATGTTGATGAGTTTGTCTAATCGTTGAAATCGCATGCGCTCATTCAGAAGTCAGGTGACGAATGATTTCCGTTGCCGCGGTCACCGGAGTTAGTTCACCGCGGATTACTTGCTCGCGAAGGCTAGGCATTAAAGCTGCTACGCCGGCATGATCCGATAGTTGTTGTCGTAGCATTTCATCAGTCAGTTGTCGCATCCAATGAAGGTTTTGGTCACCGCGTTTTTGTGGCAATGCACCACAATTGCCCGCCTCTTCTCTAAAACGCGCCATCATGTCCCAACAATCCGTAATGCCCTTACGTTCGATGGCTGAGCAGGTATGAACCTCAGGCTTCCAAAAGTCGTTACCAGACAGCAATGACATTGCACTTTGATAGTGCAGCATGGTTTTCCTTGCAAGACTCTCACTTTCGCCGTCCGCTTTATTAATCAGGATGGCGTCTGCTAATTCGAGAATGCCTTTTTTGATCCCCTGTAACTCATCTCCACCCCCGGGTAGCAATAAGATCAGGAAAAAATCGACCATGCTCCCAACCTGATGCTCCGATTGTCCCACGCCGACGGTTTCCACCAGGACCACATCGAATCCCGCGGCCTCGCAGAGCAGCATCGACTCTCGTGTTTTCAGTGCGACCCCTCCCAAGGCTTTACCCGCTGGAGACGGGCGGATGAAAGCAGCGGGGTCACGCGACAGATGCTCCATACGCGTTTTGTCCCCTAAAATAGAGCCTCCGGCCATGGGGGAACTCGGATCTACCGCCAAAACGGCGAGCTTGTGGCCTTGACTGATAACGTGCTGTCCAAACGATTCAATAAACGTTGACTTGCCGACCCCCGGGACACCGGTAATGCCAATCCGTAGACTGTTACCGGTGTGGGGTAGTAGTTCGTTGAGAAGATCCTGCGCACGCGAACGATCCTGTGGTCGCGCGCTCTCGATCAGCGTAATGGCTTTGGCCAACGCTCGTCGATTGCCACTTAAGATCGCATCAGCGCTTGGCGTTAACGGCATCCAATACCTTCCGAGCAGCATCTGGAATCGGTGTGCCTGGACCAAAGATCAAGCTCACACCGGCCTCATAAAGGTAGTCATAGTCTTGTTGGGGAATAACTCCGCCTGCGATGACCACGATATCGTCCGCACCCTGAGCCTTCAGTGCGGCGATAAGTTGCGGCACGAGGGTTTTATGACCGGCAGCCAAGCTCGAGGCGCCTACGATATGAACGTCGTTTTCGACCGCCTGTCGCGCCACCTCTTCAGGGGTTGAAAACATGGGTGACAGATCGACATCGAAACCCACATCTGCAAATGCGGTCGCCACAACCTTTGCACCACGATCATGACCGTCTTGCCCCATCTTGGCCACCAAAATTCGGGGTCTGCGACCATGCTCTTCAACGAAGGTCTCAATGTCCATTGCGATTTTCTTCCAATTATCGTCCTGCTCGTACGCTGCGCCATAAACACCCGACACCGTTTGCGCGCTTGCCACAAACCGTCCGAAATGCGTCTCTAAGGCATCGGAAATCTCGCCCACCGTGGCACGGTGGCGCGTGGCTTCAATCGCAAGAGCAAGTAGATTGCCCTCGCCTGATTGGGCGGCTTCGGACAGTGCATTCAGGGCGGCGGCTACACTGGCCGCGTCACGTGACTGCCTAATCTGGGCCAAGCGACTAATTTGCGCATCCCGAACGGCATCGTTATCTACTTCGAGGATGTCGACAGCGTCCTGTTGATCTACCTGATACTTATTGACGCCAACAATGATGTCTTCGCCTCGATCGATTCGAGCCTGCTTCTTTGCTGCCGCCTCTTCAATGCGTAGCTTCGGCAGTCCAGTCTCAATCGCCTGAGCCATTCCCCCCGCCTCTTCCACTTCATTGATTAATAATCGGGCTTTTTCGGCCATGTCATTAGTCAACGATTCCATCATATATGAGCCACCCCAGGGGTCGACCACTTGACTAATACCGGTCTCCTCCTGCAGAACGAGTTGCGTATTTCGCGCAATCCGTGCCGCAAAATCGGAAGGCAGTGCTATGGCTTCATCTAATGCATTGGTATGTAAACTCTGCGTGCCGCCAAATACGGCAGCCATCGCTTCAATGGTCGTCCGAACAATATTATTGTACGGATCTTGCTCTGTCAGCGACCAACCCGATGTTTGACAATGCGTCCGTAACATTGAGCTTTTTGGGTTAGTCGGTGAAAACTCGGACACAATCTCAGCCCACAGTAGTCGAGCAGCCCGCATCTTGGCGATTTCCATATAAAAGTTCATGCCAATACCCCAAAAGAATGATAACCGGGGTGCGAAGTCATCGATATTGAGACCTGCCGCTATAGCGGTTCGGATGTACTCCTTGCCATCGGCCAGAGTGTAGGCGAGCTCTAGCGCCGTAGTGGCCCCGGCCTCCTGCATGTGGTAGCCCGAAATTGAAATCGTATTAAACCTCGGCATGTTCTCGGAGCAGTAGGCTATGATATCGCCGATGATGCGCATGCTTGGCTTTGGGGGGTAGATGTAGGTATTGCGCACCATGAATTCTTTCAGAATGTCATTTTGAATCGTACCCGCCAGCGCATCGTGCCCCACGCCTTGCTCTTCCGCTGCAACAATATACCCTGCGAGCACCGGCAAAACCGCACCGTTCATGGTCATTGAGACCGATACCTGATCAAGTGGGATACCGTCAAAAAGCACTTTCATATCCTCGACCGAATCAACAGCCACGCCCGCCTTACCGACATCGCCTGCAACTCGTGGGTGATCTGAGTCATACCCGCGGTGCGTGGCAAGATCAAACGCGACAGAAACACCCTGACCACCAGCAGCGAGTGCCTTACGATAAAACGCATTACTCTCTTGCGCTGTAGAAAAACCCGCATACTGACGGATCGTCCATCGACGTCCGGCATACATAGTAGCCTGAGGCCCTCGGATGTATGGGCTGATGCCTGGCATCGTATCGGTATAGGGTAACTCGCTCGTGTCGTCGGCGGTGTAGAGTACTTTCATAGGAATATCTTCTGGCGTGAACCAGGTGAACTCCTCAGGCTTTAGTCCTTTATTCTGCTTTTCAACAAGAGTCGCCCAGGCTTGCTTACTTGCCTCATCGGGATTGTAAATCGACATTAATGATCTCCTGCAGCCGGCTGTGAAAGCTCCACCAGAACACCGTCGCAACTCTTAGGGTGGATAAAGATCACCTTTGCGCCATGAGCACCAGGCGTCGCCTCGTCGCCTATAAATTGGTACCCCTTGTCTTTAAGCCTCGCAATGTCAGCATCGATGTCGTCGGTTCGGAAACACAGATGATGGATGCCTCCACCGCGTTTTTCCAAAAATGCGGCGATGGGCCCTTCACCTTGAAGTGGATTTACCAACTCGATGCTAGTTGGGGGGAGCGGGAAAAAGGCGGTCGTTGTCTTTGCCGCTTCAACGTCCTCAGTACCTTCGTACTGCAAACCAAAATCAGTCATAAACCGCTGTATGGCTAACTGCAGGTCAGGTACGGCAATGGCGATGTGATCTAAACCTGTAATCATTCGATACTCCCTAATCAAGTGATGGTGTCGAAGAGTGCGGACATTAATTTGGCCCTGCGCGCTATGACGTCCGCTTCCGATATATCCTCAGGCAGTTCATCTGGTGTCACCTTAAATATGGGCTGGCCCTTTTTGATGATCACACCGTCACCCTCAACCAAAACCTCATCGACTCGCCCGCTAAAAGGCGCATTGACCTTATTAAACATTTTCATCACTTCTACGATGAAGAGAGGATCGCCCGCTTTAAAGGTTGAGCCGGCCTCAACATAGAGTGACTCACCTGGCGACTCACGACCATAGAACATGCCGCCACTCGTAGCGACAATTTCATCCGATTTGGCAGCGGGCGGTGGGGCAAGGGCCTTTGCCATGGCCTGTTGATGCGACTCATCGAGTAGCCGCGTTGGAATATCGATACTTAAATCAGCGTTCACAGCCAGATCGTAAAAACCCGACTTCGCTGCTAATGCCGGTAGAAGCAACAGCATGGATAATCCGGTTTGATGACCCACATGCGCGGCGCAGGCCTCACGCCACAACGCGGCATCGGCACCGTAACTGTCATGGCCCTCCAACGCCCTGGACAATGTTTCCCAGTCATCTGCGCTCACAACGGCATTAGCGTCATGGTAAAATTCTTCGGCCGTCTCAAGCAGCGCCTCGTCATGACGCCAAATCTTTTCAGAGGCCGCCGCTGGACCTTCGCTATCCAAGTTCAAAAAATGATAGGTATCGCTCAGTAGCTCAACGGGGTTCTCGGTGAACCACACGCGTCCATTCTCGAATGCAAATGCGTCTTTATTGGCACTGAGCCAACCGGACAAGGTGTGAGGGCAGGACAACAAAGCCTCTAATGGACGCAGAATTAACGTCTTTTTCGCCTCCAGAATGGTGTTATTAGCGCCTTGTGTGCGCCGCGCGTACTCTCTCCAGGCCAGTTCCAAGTCTATTTCACGGGCCGCCGCGGCCAACTCGCCAACAGCGGTCAGATAAGGAACTATGAATTTTGTCGTAGGTCGTGCATGAACCGTCCGACTTAAAAACCAATGAACTAGCCCGTAGTGGAAATTAAGATTCGTGCTCAGATCGCGCCCACGCAGTGTTGTTACGCGCAGAATTTCAGCCATGTGCTCGTAGGCGGTTAGTCGGCTCTCACCAACACTCAGAATCAACGCTATATTAGAGTCGTATGCCCCGGCCAATGTGTACTTCATGAACACATCGGTATCAGGGTTATGCACACAAATACCTTGATCGTCTCTAATTTCGCCAGCTACCGCATCCGACCAATGCTCAATCTGACCACCCGCATGCGGCTGCAATGCATCGTTAGTGGCGTTCATGCGCGCTTCTAGACTGTCGTTATTGCGTAATATCCGATCCGGCATGGGCAATAATGGTCCGTGCGCAGCAAGCAGTACCATCGCCTCTACTAGCGAGTTGACGATAAAGAATTCTGCGTCGTTGTCAGGGTTACTGAACTTTAGTGCGTAGCACAACTCCGAGACCCGGTGTTCTACTTGTATACGCGTATTCATTTCCATGAAAAAGTGACTGTCGGTATCGACAATGCACTCGAAGGTAGACACCGAATCGAGGCCTACAGCCTCGCCGAAGCGCGATGCCTCTTCCTCCATCGTATCCAAGGTCACAATATCGGCATTCAGAACAGCCGCTTCCTCTGTCATGCCAGCAGCAGTCGCATCGCTGGCCGCTTGAATGAGGGATTCGCGTGTTACCGACACTTCCAGTAACTTTTGCTCGTGCATCTGAAGCGAACAGTCCCTACCCCCCAGCGTTGTGCACCAGACGCCATTACCGATCACTTGAATTTCTTGATGTCGCGTCGACTCGATGTTGAGTTCGACCAATATATTCTTATTGTCGCCCACACCAGAGGCTTTTACCTCTTGTAGGATCTCTTTCACCAATACACCAGTGTTTGCGGCACCACCAAGTTCAACGATTCGCTGGCCCTTACCCCCGCCACCGCCGATTGCTTTCAGGCGCACCCTATTATTTGGGTATGCCTCATTCATGCCAAGAACGGCCTCTGTAACGGTCTCGATAAGCTCGTCAATCGTATAGAGATCGATTCCTGCTTTATAGGATGCGGCAAGAATTCGCTCTGCCAGTGTCTCTAAATCTCCGTCTTCTAGCTCTATTGAGATCAATCCCTGCTCGCTGCAGAGCTGCCTCAGATCTTCTTTGTTAGGGTACTTCTTGAGCAGCGTCAACGTCGTGGCATTGTCTACGCCCGGGGTTACTGATACCCCGGATTTTAGCGCTGTCCGCTTGGCTTCGTCTTTTAGACCGGCCTGACGAACAGTGCGCGAACACGGGCCAATAAAGTTGAGTCCCGCGGCTTCCATCGATGCAACCATGCTTTCATCTTCTGCCATGAAACCGTAACCGGCGAAAATGGCGTTGTACCCATGGGCATACGCAATCTCGATTATTTCTTGAATTCGAGCCTCTCGATCGGCCTTATCCACACCAGAATAGTCGCTTACTCTATGCACCCTGCTGGGATCGCCGATGAGACGAAGTTCTGGGGCTATGGCTCTTGGATACACAATGGCATCTTTCTCTGAAAGCAAGATGCCGTAATCCTTAATACCCATCTCACCGAAAACGTCCATCGCCTCTTTGCGGATTGGGCCCCTACAGATGATGAGTGGTCTGATGTGCGTGCAATCAAACTGCCGCACCCATACCGCATCTGATTCCCCAAGTCGTCGATGTTGATGGATCAGCGGATTGTGTAGATAATGTTCATTTGACACAGAAAGACTCCAGTATAACTCGCTGATTTTTAGTGGAATTCGCGCTGCACGCCAGCCAAGGGCTCTGGCGTGTAATGACGAAGACAGAACATCAAATGCTTGGCGATCACTGAGCGTAGATCGGTCGGCATTACTATTTGAGACACCGATCCTAGACTCAATGCTTCCTCTGGATTCATGATCTCGCGTTCATAACGTTTAGCCAGATCTGTCTCCATGACCTTCAGCCACTCGCTTACGATGCGCTCCGCTTGCTCTCTCGCCTCTTCCGCTGCCACACCGCGTGCAGTTAAATCGGCAACCGCATCGGCAATGCGATTGGGTACGGCGGACTTAATCGCTTTCAGCTCGTCCTTGTATACATACTCCACACCCGCGGGGCCCATAACGGCAACACGAGTTGTCGGCAGTGCAACCACGAGGTCGGCTCCAGTGGGGTAATTGTTGTAAGACGCATAGGCGCCTCCGAACGCGTTTCTGATGAGTATCAAAAAGCGCGGTGTTCTAAGGTCAACAATCGCGTCCAACATGGCCCTGCCGGCCTGAACGATCCCGCGATGCTCCTGCTCCGTACCGGGTAAAAAACCCGTGGTGTCCTCAAGAAACATGACCGGTATGTTGTATAAATTGCAGAAACGGATAAAACGCGCGTTCTTTAGTGCTGCGTCGATGTCAATCTGACCAGATGCGACTGCCGAATTATTGGCCACAAATCCAACGACATGACCGCCAATGCGCCCCAAGCACGTTATCGTATTTCGTGCTCGCTCCTCTTGAATCTCAAGGAAGTCACCGTGATCACAAAGCTGCTGAATAATGATGGAGCTGTCTACCGGTGTATTAAAGCCGCTCGGTGACTCAAATGCTGTTTTAAGCAAGGTATTGATGTCACTGGTGCTCCGATCTATTGGGTCGGAACACACCTGCACCTCTGGCGAAACTGAGTTGTTATCAGGCAAATAACGCAAGATTTCGCGTACTTTCCGAAGTGCTGTGACTTCATCTTCAACAACGAAATCTGTCACGCCTGTTTGGCTGTGAACGCCCGGTCCGCCCAGATCATCCGGGGTCACATCCTCACCCAGCACAGACTTGACCACGCCCGGACCTGTAAGCCCAAAAAATGTACTCTTGGGCTGTATTAGAAAGCTTCCCTGGCGCGGCAGATAGCTACCGCCTCCTGCATTGAACCCAAACATGCACATGATGCTCGGGACGACGCCAGATAGCTTCCGCAAGCCGGTAAAAGCTTCAGCGTAGCCATCCAGCCCGCCGACACCTGCAGGTATGTAAGCGCCCGCCGAATCATTCAATCCAATGAGTGGGATTTTACGCTGGCCCGCTAACTCAAACAGGCGAGCAAGCTTCTCGCCGTTAGTTGCGTCCATTGAACCCGCGCGGACGGTGAAGTCATGGCCGTAAATTGCGACATCTCGGCCATCGATGGACCCAATGGCTGTCACCAGCGAAGCCCCATCAAGATTAGGCCCCCAATTTTGGTAAAGAATCGTCGGCGCCTCATCGACTAAAAATTCGATCCGTTCCCATACTGTCATTCGACCTTTGCTGTGTTGGCGCTGTACATTGCGCGCGCTGGCCGCCGCCGCGGGCAATGCTTGGAGTTCAGCGCCCCGCTGCACCGCCGCCTGGTAGTCAGTCTCCGCCGTCCTCGGACTATTTGGCTTTGAAAACGGATTATCGAGTGTCGGCTCGTGATCGTGTTTCGCTGTTACGTTCATTTTTCTTCCTACATCAAAGATAAAGCGTGCTGCACCCTATCTACCGTGAATTCCCGGGCTAATGTTCATACGCATATGCGCAATATCCGATGACCGAAGAATCTCACAAGACACCACTGAGAAACCTCGTCCATTAGTTCTATTGTGCGGATGCTTTGTTATCTCCGAGGAATGTCGATTCGTGAGCAGAACGCCATGCGCTCTTCCGGATCTGCTATCGACATCGCGTGCTGCACGAATTCAGTGTCGAGGTGTGGCGCTAATTGCTCTATGAACTCGTACATGAACCCTCTCAAGAAGGTGCCTCGTCTAAACGCGATACACGACAAAAGAGGAGCAAAATAGTTGGGCGATCCTACTCGCGCTAAATCGTGGTCAAGTTCCCTCTCGTACGCCATCGTCGAGACTATACCGACGCCAAGCCCCTTTCGGACATAGGTTTTAATCACGTCGGCATCGGCTGCAGTGACTATATAGTTAGGCGTTAAGCCACGTGCTTTAAACCCTTCATCGATTCGATATCGTCCCGTAAACCCCTCTGTATAGGTCACTATGGGGTAGCGAGCGACCTGCTCAAGCGTAGGCTCTGTGATCTTTGTAAGCGGATGCTCATGCGGCACTAAAACACAGTGGCTCCACCTGAAAAAGGGTAGCGTGACTAGCGAAACGTACTGCTCTAAAGCCTCGGTTGCTATCGCGAAATCAACTGCCCCTTTTGCGGCCATTTCAGCTATCTGATGCGGGCTGCCTTGCCGTAATTCCAAAGATACATTGGGGTGGTTGGTTACAAAGTTGGCTATGGAGTCTGGGAGAACATAGCGAGCTTGGCCGTGCGTTGTCGCCACTGACATACTGCCAGAGATATCATCGGAATAGTCCTGTGCGACGCGCCTGATTGACTCTGTTTTACGCAGAATCTCACCAGCCATATCAATAATCGACTCGCCCGCTGGTGTGATATGCGTAAGGTGCTTGCCACTTCGAGCGAACACCTCAACGCCTAGCTCAGATTCCAATAGGCGGATTTGCTTGCTAATTCCGGGCTGCGAAGTGAACAAGCTTTGCGCTGTCGCCGAGACATTCAAATCATGATGGGCGACTTCCCAAATGTATTTCAGCTGCTGCAGTTTCAACTAGCACCTCGCGGAATTAAAAACGAGTTTTAAGATACTTTGGTACTAAGCAGCTGTACAGCCTAATCAGTTGGTTCGTTTGCGACGCCATGAGGCACATGACCAGTGGCGACATAACTTCCAGCCAACTCGCAATGTGTCTCCTGATCATCGAAGAAAACATCGGCATCGTAGGCCTTCAGGAATTCCACCTTAGGCAGTCCCCCTAAAAAGATAGATTCATCCAGACGGATATCCCAAGCCCGTAGTGTCCTAATGACCCGCTCATGCGCAGGCGCCGAGCGCGCGGTCACGAGTGCGGTGCGAATCAGTTGATCTTTTGCGGGAATAGACTGTTGCAGTAAGTGCAGTGCACTCAAAAAGCTTTTGAAGGGACCGCCCATTAGCGGTTCCTTCCGTTGCGCCTGCTCGCTAGCTGTAAATGCGGCCAAGCCCTCTGACTTGTAAACCTTCTCTGCTTCGTCAGAAAACAAGACGGCGTCACCATCAAAAGCAAATCGGATAGTCGGTGTACTGGAGTGATTGAGTGGCTTTGAAACGAGTGTCGCAGCGGCCACGCCGTTCTCCAGTGCCTTTTTGACGTCTCCCGGTTCTGATGACAAGAAGAGATGACATCCAAAGGCCTGAATGTAGCGCCATGGCGACTCACCACCACAAAATGCGGCCCGCGTTATCGACAAATCGTAGTGTTCAATGGAATTAAAAATGCGCAGGCCGGTATCAGCCGAATTTCTGGACAGCAACACGATTTCCACGCCAAAGGGCTCGGACACAATGTCGTTGAGCGCAAGCAGCTTTTTGGCGAGGGCGAAGGCCTGCCCTCGCTCCAAGGGCGTATCCTCGTGCTCTATCTGATAAGCCGAATAGGCTTCAAGCCCCTGCTCTTCAAAGACTAAATGCTCCTCGTCTAGGTTAAACAGCGCCCTCGACGATATGGCGATAACAAGTTTTTCTAACGCGGCCTCGGCCATAAGATTTACCCACTAACCGTAGCGCATCACTCGATAACGACACTGCCGTCTGGCTTTCGCGCAAAATACTCTTTGGTGACAGCAAAGACGACTGGGGACAACAATAGCAGGCCTATCAGATTCGGGATTGCCATGAACGCGTTTAGCGTATCAGCAACAAGCCATATTAGCCCGAGATCGGCACCAGCTCCGACAGGAATCGCCAAAACCCACAGGACTCGAAACGGCATAATGCCACTAGTACCGACTAAGTAAACGACACAGCGTTCACCATAAAATGCCCATCCCATCATAGTAGTGGTCGCAAACACGACCACGCCAATCGTGACTACCCACTCGCCACCCGGCAGTGCCGAGCCAAATGCCATCGACGTCAAGCTCGCACCCGATACCCCTGAGTCTAAAACACCCGTTAAGACGATAACCAAGCCCGTCATTGTGCAAACGATTAGCGTATCGATCATGGTGCCCAACATGGCAATGAGACCCTGCTCGACAGGCTCATTTGTCTTAGCCGCAGCGTGTGCGATCGGGGCGCTGCCCAAGCCAGCCTCATTTGAAAAAATGCCGCGTGCAACACCAAAGCGAATAGCAGCCCATACGGTTGCCCCTGCAAATCCGCCTACTGCGGACGCACCGTTGAACGCGGCATCTATGATGATACCAAAGGCCGCGGGAACCTCGCTCGCGTTCATGAGAATGACGATTAGACTCATTACAATGTATGAAATGGCCATGGTAGGAACAACAGCACCGGCAGTATCGGCGATGCGCTTAATACCGCCCAACACTACAGCGCCTACGACGACCATTAGAACAACGCCTGTCAACCACCAGGGCACGCCGGCATTGTCGGTGAGGACTTGCGCCACTGAATTTGATTGGACCGTGTTCGCTAAGCCAAATCCTGCAGTCGCACCGAACAAGGCAAAGGCAAACGCCAAGGCCGTTGCGAAGGCACCATACCGCTGACCGAGTCCGTTGCGAATGTAATACATCGGGCCACCGGAGTACCCACCCTTGTCGTCCTGCTCGCGATACCGCACAGCAAGGACCCCCTCAGCATACTTTGTAGCCATGCCAAACAGCGCCGTTATCCACATCCAAAACAAGGCGCCTGGCCCACCGAGGGTAATAGCCGTAGCGACACCCGCAATGTTACCTGTGCCGATGGTGGCTGATAGCGAGGTCATCAGCGCCTTGAATGGCGCGATATCGCCCTCCCCTCGTCCAGAGACACCCGAGAAGAGAAGCGACACGGCGCGGGGAACACGCCGCAAGGTCATAAAGCCCAGCCCAAGTGTGAGGTAAATGCCGGTACCCAATAGTAATATCAGCATGGGTAAACCCCACGCCAGCGCATTGATGTCTTGAATGAGTGTTTCGAGCATTGTTTTACCTCATAGCCAGAGCGCTTCGATTGCGGTGTTACTCACTATCCAGCGCAGCTTTTACTGCAGACGCATGAGGGAAGATACCGAACACGCCACCCGTATGCACAAAAATTATATCGCTCGCATCAGACCTGAAGGTTCCCGCCTCTAGATCTGCTATCAACCCGTGAAAGGCCTTTCCCGTGTAAACGGGATCAAGTGCGATGCCCTCCAGGGCAGCGAGTTCGGTTACGGTGTCAAACACCTCCGACCCGGCCCGCCCGTATCCCGGCCCGATATAGCTGTCGACAGTCTGGGTCTTTATGGGTTTAGTGGGTAGATCAGATCGCTTGGCACGTAAATTATCCCAATCTTGCTGCGCCTTCTCATTGAAATAGGCTTCATCGTCGCAAACCGCATAACTAATGACATCAGCAGGTACGTCGTGTAGTAAAACGCCGGCGTTGAGTCCGGCTTGTGTGCCACCGGAGCCGGTCGCATGAACGATAGCTGTACGTTGCAGGTCACAGCGCGCCATATCGACAGCTAACTCCTCAACCGCAGAAATATACCCCCAAATACCGGTCTCATCACTGCCACCGATCGGGATTGTAAGGGCCTTCTCACCCCTAGATGCCCAGCGAGCCTCTGCCGAGACCAAGTGGGTGGTCATTTCATCCCCAGTTGTGGCCTTGGATACATAGGTAATGTCGGCATTGAGCATCTTACTTAGTAAATAATTCCCGCTCAGCTCCTGCTCTTCACCGCGCAAAATCAACTCGCACCTAAGTCCTAACTGCGCAGCTACCGCTGCAGTCGCCCTACAATGATTGCTTTGCAACGCACCGGCTGTCACTAATACTGAATAACCAGCATCTAAAGCTTCAGCCGCGATAAACTCAAGTTTCCGCACTTTATTACCGGTCAATAATGAGCCAGTAAGATCATCGCGTTTACACCAGATGCGCCGACCTCGTCCCCACCTAGCACTCGCGCGGGTTAACAGGTGAAACGGCGAGGGTAAAACCGCCAGCAACTCGCGCCGTGGGTAGTCGATAATCGCTCTATGCCCCAAGGTTTTTGAGTGTGCCTTTCGGCAGGGTGGCGGTCACATGTGTACGCTGAAATTTCATATCAACTTTGTCAGAAACGTTGATGACCACGTAGAGATCGGATAGCTGCACTATTTTACCCATAAGACCCGAACTCATCAGAACCTCATCGCCCTTACCTAGGGAGCTCACAAGCTCGGCGTGCTCTTTTTGGCGTTTGCGCTGTGGTCTGATGGTCGTAAAGTACATGAACACCAAAAGGCCCACCATCATGACAGGTAAAAACCATTCTCCGCCTGCCGGTGGTGGATTTGCGCCTTGCGCATGAGCCTGACTAATAAACATAATTAAATCCTAATAAAATCAATAATTAACGGTGTAAAAAATAAGCTAGATATTAAAATCGATAATCACCGGCGCGTGATCAGAAAATCGTTGGTCTGTGTAAATAGAAAAATCTTCGCCACAACCGGAGAGGCCGGGTGATACCAACATGTAATCCAAACGCCACCCCGTATTGTTCGCCCAAGCCTGACCGCGGTTAGACCACCACGTATACAGATCAGGTTCAGACGTCATTTGTCTGAACACATCCACCCAACCCTGATTCTCATACAAATCCGTCAACCACTCTCGCTCATAAGGCATAAACCCGGAGTTTTTTTGGTTGCTGCGCCAATTCTTTATGTCGATATTCTGATGGCAGGTATTCCAATCCGCGCAGATTATAAACTCTCGGTCTTCCTCTAACAGTGCCTGCATGTGGGGTGTAAAGCGATCCATGAATACATCTTTCCGCCCTTGCGCAGCATCGTTGCTAGAACCTGACGGCACATAGAGCGAGATAACAGTGAAACCGTCGAAATCCGCTCGCAGATAACGCCCCTCTGAATCAACGGGCTCCCAACCAACCCGTGTCTCAATTGCCGTCGGTGCTCGCTTTGCGTAGAGCGCGGTCCCGCTGTAGCCCTTGCGCTCCGCATCGTTGTAAAAGCAGTGATATCCCTCGGGCCGAAAAACAGGATCGACCAATTGATGTTCCTGAGCCTTGGTTTCCTGAATACAAACGACGTCGGCGTCTTGTTCAGCTAACCAATCAAAAAAGCCTTTGCGTTGTGCAGCACGAATTCCATTGGTGTTACACGTTATGACTCTCAGCATCAAATCAGTCCTTTTTGATACCTTGAACCATCGTCTGAGCGCCCTTAATAAACGCTTTGGTTTCCTCGGAGTTTTCTTTGCCGTCTCGCAGCAAGCGCATATCGACCGGAACGGTGAGTCCCTTTTCAGCCGCAGGTCGTCCCTTGATAGCGACGTGCCAGCGCTGGAGGTTTTCTAGGCCCTCAATATCCACACCACTCCAACGATGCGTACGGACCCACGCCCAATTAGCCATGTCAGCGATACTGTAGTCGCCCGCTAAATACTCCGTCTTGCCCAGTTGTATGTCTAAGACCTCAAATAACCGGCGACCCTCGCTTTGATAACGGTCAATCGCAGGCTGTATTTTCTCGGGGAAATAACGAAAGAACACGTTAGCCTGACCCATCATAGGACCAATACCCCCCATCTGGAACATCAACCACTGAAGGACACGTGACCGTCCTATTGTATCCGTGGGTAAGAATTTCCCTGACTTTTCTGCGAGGTGAATCATGATGGCGCCCGATTCAAAGATTGAGAGATCGTAGTCTCGATCGTAAATAGCGGGAATCCGACCGTTAGGGGAGTGCGTCAAAAACGGTTCTTGTTTTTGCTCACCGGATCTAAGATCAATCGTATGAATTTCATAGTCTAGGGCCATTTCTTCAAGCGCGATGGAAACCTTGTGCCCGTTGGGCGTGGGTGACGTATATAGGTCGATCATAATCCCAGCTCCAAAATCGTACTCAACACCACTTCATGATGGTCTTTGGTTTTAAACTTATTCAGAATCTCGCGGAGATTACCCTCCTTGTCGACCAGGTAGCTGGTTCTAAGGATGCCGTCAAACTCGCGACCCATAAACTTCTTGGGTCCCCAAGCGCCATAGGCGTCGGCAACCGCGTGGTCTTCATCACTGAGGAGTTGGAAGTTAAGTGAGTCGCGCTCTACAAACTTCGCTAAACGCTTTACCGGATCGGGGCTGATGCCAAAAACGACGACATCATGCACAGCCAGTTGGTCAGCAATATCCCGCAAACCTTGGGCCTGAACTGTACAGCCCGGAGTCATTGCTTTTGGGTAGAAGTAGACGAGTACGTTTTTCTTTCCCTTGTAATCTAACAGACGGACTTCAGTCCCCGTATGATCGAGCAACGTAAACCCGGGTGCTGGCATATGTGTTGTTGGAAGTGGCATATACGCCTCCTAACTAATTGACTGGTGAGTGTATTGGGTCGACGTATCGACATCCAGCCTGTTATCCAGCGCGACGCTTTTGGTAGCGAATTGTGCTGTTTCTGACGGGATAGTCCTGAGTCCTGCGATCTTCAAAGAACTCTCTCAACATCTCAATAACCACGGGGAAGGCGAGCTCGTCCCATGGGATTTCATTTTCACTGTAAAGCCTAGTCTCCAGGCTTTCGGAACCGGCGCCAAACTTTTCATCGAGCACATCACAGCGATAAAATACGTAGACCTGGCTGATGTGAGGCACATCGAAGATACGATAGAGCGCCATATTAACAGCACGTGCCTCAGCCTCTTCCCACGTCTCGCGCGCTGCGCCTTCCTCGGTTGTCTCGCGGTTCTCCATAAATCCAGCAGGTAACGTCCACTTGCCGTAACGTGGTTCAATCGCGCGTTTGCACAACAGCACTTTGTCGCCAATTGTGGGAATACAGCCCACGATCACCTTTGGATTGACGTAGAAAATTTCGTTGCAGGCTGGACAGACGTCTCGTTCACGATCTTCACCTTCCGGAATCTCGCGCACCGTCTCGCTGGCGCACTTAGAGCAGTACTTCATGGCGTTTTATCCTCTTCCACCCAGCGATTGCGGCGATTCTCATCAGCTAATTTTGCCGAGACCCAAGTGGCTTTAGCACCATCGTGCTCTTGCTTCCAAAACGGCGCATCAGTCTTGAGTGCGTCCATAATAAACTCGCATGCACTGAACGCTTCGGCGCGGTGATCGGCGCTGGTAGCAACGAATACAATCGGCTCTTTTGCCGTTAACGTCCCAAACCGATGGACAATATGCCACGCTTTGAGCTCAAATCGTGAGGCCGCGCCCTCCCCTAAGCTGGTCAGTACTTTACCAGCCATCTCGACGTAGCACTCTAGAAACAATGCCTGAACTCGACTCGTTTCGTTAAAATCACGAACAAAGCCGGTGAAGGTAGCCACTGCGGCATCGGGATGAGAGCGAAAGAACTCGGTTGCAAGGGCACCCGGATCGATCGCGTTGGCGGTCACTATGACGGGCAAGTTAACCACCTGTCATAGGCGGAAAGAAAGCCACCTCGTCAGTGTTTTTCAGCAACTGATCTTCAAATACCACGCGTTGATTAACCGCTTGGATAAGGTTTGGATGCGACAACGCCTCGCGCCACTGCTCTCCCCTCTGCCCAAGATGGGTTTTAAGCTGTGCCACTGTCCTGAGTTCGTCTGACAAAGGAATGGTGGTCTGCTCCTCGCCGACAGCTTCTCGTATGAGTGAAAAAAACTTAACGGTAACTGTCATTGTGCCATTCACCCGACCGACCACCTCTTTTTTCAAGGAGTGTCGTCTCCTCAATAACCATTTCTCGGTCAATTCCCTTGGCCATATCATAAAGGGTTAACGCGGCGACCGAGGCTCCGGTTAACGCTTCCATTTCGACCCCTGTTTGCCCGCTCACTTTACAGGTAACGACAATCACAATGCCGGGGACTGAGCGATCCACGGTCAACTCGACTGCAACACTGGTAATGGGCAAGGGGTGACACAGCGGGATGAGGTCGCTGGTTTTCTTGGCAGCCTGAATAGCTGCAATCCGAGCGGTGGCCAGGGCATCCCCTTTTTTTAATTCCGACGATTCAATGGCATCCAGTGTGGCCGGTTTCATCCGAATCGTCGATCGAGCTACCGCTACCCGTTCGGTTACGTCTTTGCCACCAACGTCTACCATGTGAGCTGCACCACGCCGATTGAGGTGGGTTAATGGCTGCTCGCTGCTCATAGGTTGGTACCGCCTACCGATAAAGATCCACAAGCTTACCCCACCTGCCCGTATCTGTGTCTACCGTCATCAGCAACTAAGAGCAGAACTTAGGTATAGGCTGTGGGTACGCGCCCTATTGATATCACCCTGGACGAAAAGGCGCTATCACTCTGAGCGAGTCAGGTTCCAAGATGGCGGCGCACAAACGAGATCCTGACGGAGGCGTCTCGGCCTACGATCTCTGCGCTAATTCTTAGATTTAGGCAGGATTTCCCTTTTGTATTGGTCACGCAAGGCGTAGTCTGCGCGCTTTCCCGTCCCGTATACCGATTATGACTGATAACGTACCGTCGCCCGTGGCTTTTTCCACCCTGGGTTTGCCCACCTTCTTGCTTGAATCCCTCAACACCTTAGGGTACGAGGAGGCCACACCGATTCAGGTTGAAACGATCCCCGCACTACTGGAGGGCCACGATGTCGTCGGTATCGCGCAAACTGGTACGGGTAAGACAGCGGCATTCGCCCTGCCGGCTCTAGCCTCGCTAGACTTTAAAAAGCGGGTGCCTCAAATCTTGGTGCTGTGTCCGACGCGAGAGCTGTCAATGCAGGTCGCGGATGCATTTCGGACCTATGCAAAATCGTCAGCTGGTTGCACTGTCGTAACGCTTTGTGGCGGCAACGACATGCGGCAGCAACTCAAAAGCTTGAAGGATGGTGTGCATGTTGTTGTGGCAACCCCCGGCCGTCTGCTTGATCACCTTAAGCGCGGGACCGCAAACTTTAGCCAGGTAAAAACCGTTGTCTTAGACGAAGCAGACGAAATGTTGCGCATGGGTTTCATTGATGATGTGGATGAGATCCTATCTCAAACGCCCGCGGGTCGCAGGGTGGCGCTATTTTCAGCGACAATGCCGCCGCGTATTAGAGACATTGCGAGCAAGCATTTGGTCGACCCTGTTGAGGTTGCTATCGCGTCATCGGCGACGACGAATGCCAATATCGAGCAGTGTTATTGGCTGGTAAAAGGTACGAGCAAACTCGATGCACTGACCCGATTTTTAGGTGCCGAGGACACTGAGGGTGTGATTGTTTTTGTCCGCACTCGCGAGAGCACGGCTGCCATCGCCGAACAACTCCGCCAACGTGGTTTTAACGCGTCACCTCTAAACGGAGATATCGATCAAAAAACGCGGTTTAAAACGGTAGAGCAGCTGAAGGACGGTAGGATTGATATCGTCGTGGCAACCGATGTTGCCGCGCGTGGGCTCGACGTCGAACGCATTACGCACGTCATTAATTACGATATACCCTTTGATCGCGAGTCCTACGTACATCGTATTGGTCGAACGGGACGCGCGGGACGCCAAGGCAAGGCAATTTTGTTTGTGGCGCCGCGAGAAAAGCGGATGCTGAGTAACATCGAGCGTGTCACTAAGCAAACTGTGCGACAAATTCAGCTTCCATCGTTTGACGACATTGATAAAAAAGCGCGGGCACGACTAGTAACGCAGCTACGTCAGGGTCTCGATAGCCCGCCGCACCCTCGTGCGAGCGATGCCGTAGAACAGCTTGTCAGCGAGGGAAAGACACATCAAGAAATCGCGTTAGCCCTCGCGTCGATGATCATCGATGGCGCGGAGTCGCCCACTGCTAAAACATCGTCGAAGCATCCCGCAGCGGGCATTGAGAAAGCCTCTCAAGTACAGCGAGCGCCAACGCCGCTAAAAGACAAAAAAGGCAATGAGCGACAGGTGCCCCTGACCTATACCGCGAGCGAGCTAGGTCGAGCTCGCCCGCTTCGCGAGCACCCCGATGTCGTGATGGAGCGCTTCTGGTTAGCGATCGGTCGGAAACAGGGTGTTAAGGCGGGAGAAATTGTCGGTGCGATAGCCAATGAAGCGGGCATCGAAGGGCAATTTATGGGTAGCATCAATATCTTTGAGCACTACTCGACCATTGACTTGCCTGAAGGCATGCCCAAACCCATTCTCAAGCACTTGAAAAAAACACGGGTAAAAGGCGCGAATCTTGGCATTGTTCGCGTAGTGGACTCCTGCTCCGCGTAGACCTCTCTCTGCGACCCTTGTGGCCGTGCGAGAACGGCATTTTCCTCTAGAATTCTCACTTGGCTCATGAGACGCTCATGCGTGCTTCCTTGTCTGTGATTTAGCGGTCGCAGATAAGCTGTTAATAAAAATAAGGCGAAAACTCTCATACAAAGACTCGGGGACTACTAGCATGGATTTCCACTTTAATAACGTATGGACTGCCCTCTCTGACGCATTTCCGAATCGAGCGGCGCTCATTTGTGAGGAGAAGACCGTCACCTGGTCACAATTTAATGATCGGGCGGCGCGTCTCGCCAGTTTATTCGAGAAACATGGCGTCACGAACGGCGCGTCTGTGGGTCTATACATGCTCAACTGTAACGAGTACACGGAAGCCCACTTTGGATGTTTTAAGCAGTCCATATGTCCGGTCAACGTAAACTACCGTTATCGTGCAGAAGAGCTCATATACCTCCTGGATAACAGCGACTCTGAGGTCGTCATCTACCACGCGAGCTTTGCGCCCCGCATCACTGAAATAAAAAGCAGTCTGCCTAAAATCAAATTGTATATTCAGGTGGATGATGGCACCGATAATGAATTGCTGGACGGCGCGCTGGACTATGAGCGCGCCTTAGCAGAGTCTGCTCCCCAGCCTTTTAAACCAAGCGCCTATGAAGATCGCTACATGTTGTACACCGGTGGAACGACTGGCATGCCGAAGGGTGTCATGTATGACAACGGCGCTTTGGCGCACTGGTTGTGTATTGGCGGCTATACGTCTCGCGGCTTGGCGCCACCGTCATCTATCGCTGATGTATTAGAAGGCGCACAAGCCATCACCGATATGAATGCAGTGCACCGAAGCCTACCGGCCTGCCCTCAGATGCATGGTACGGGTATGTGGATCGGAACAATGGTTGCACTCAACTGCGGAGGTACTGTTATCACTCAAAGAACACAGCACCTCGATGCAGACGCGTTGCTCCGGTGTGTCGTCGATAATGAAGTAACCGACCTCACCATTGTTGGGGATGCATTTGCCAGGCCGATTCTGGGTGCACTGGATGCGGCCTCAGCTGCAGGAAAGCCCTATGACCTCTCGCGACTCGGACAAATAGCCTCTTCAGGCGTGATGTGGTCCTCGGAGATAAAAGAGGGTCTATTGAGACACCATGACATGATGCTCAACGATATTATGGGGTCTACGGAAGGCTCAATGGGCGGCTCTCTTAGCACGCGGCAAAGCGCAGCCAAAACGGCGAAATTTGTTATTGCTGACTACGTTAAGGTATTTAACGAAAACGATGAGCCCGTTGCGCCCGGATCTGGCGAGATGGGTATGGTGGCAACGGCTGGAATCGTGCCGCGGGGCTATTACAAGGATGATGTAAAATCAGCGAATACCTTCCGCACCGTAAACGGTGTTCGCTACTCTTTTCCCGGCGATTTTGCCACCGTAGAGATCGATGGCAGCATCACCCTCCTCGGGCGAGGTTCGCAGTGTATTAACACCGGTGGCGAGAAGGTATTCACCGAAGAAGTGGAAGAGGCGATCAAACGACATCCTGATGTCGAAGACTGCTTGGTCGTCGGCTTACCTGACGAACGTCTCGGCAACCGTGTCGTCGCAGTGTACTCGCAGCGCCCTGGTACGTCGCTGGTCGGCGAGGATGGCCTAAGAGAGCATGTTCGGTCGCAACTTGCCGGCTATAAGGCGCCAAAGCAGAGCATTTTGGTGGATATTGTTCAGCGCGCGCCCAACGGCAAGGCAGACTACAAATGGGCGAAAGCCACTGCTGAGGCAGAGAATTAGATTATTAAAAGGCGGGCGGAAACAGGAAGCGTTGCGCGCAAGACATATATTTTAAAGCTCGAACTTTTTATGTCTCTTAAACATGCCGTGATCACGAAGATCTTAACGATAGCCCGCAAGGCAACAGAGTGATCCTTAATCGCGGGGACGACAAAGTAATGCAGATATTGATGCGCTTTTTAGCACTGATAGCGTGTTTAGCCATGTATTCCTGTGGCGGCGGGGGCGGCACTAACAGTGAACCGACCTCGGTGGTGATCCAAGCGCCTCCTGTTTTTGAATCACCACATCCGGAAATATGGGAAACACAGCCTGCTGACGAGGCAGGATTCAATCAGACTTTGCTTTCAGAGGCTTTTGATTACGCGATGCAGGATGGCTCGTTTTCACAAGCGAGCCTATTGATAAAGGATGGAAAGCTGGTTGAAGAGCGCTATCGAGGTATCACTGACGGCGAGGTAAATGCACTTGTATCACGCGCAAGTGAGCCTGGAGCAAAAGACCCTAAGTTTTGGCGAGATAACTACGGAGCGCGTGACGCCGATAGTCTTGTGACTTCATGGTCTACCGCCAAATCATTCACTAGTGTTCTTGTCGGTATTGCAGTCGAGAAAGGTTTTATCAATTCAACCGATCAGATCGCAGCGGACTTCATTACGGAATGGCAACCGGATGCACGATCTACCATCACGATTGAACAATTACTCGATATGCGCTCCGGGCTCGCACCCGCCTGCTTTTCCGAGACCACGGAGACTCTGGGTGAATGTGAACAGGCTGCCGATTCCGAGGCCGGTGGTAATATTGTTTTTCACTTCGATCAAATGACGGCCTGTATTGATCGAAGCTTGGCCATCGACGGAGCAGCTTACGTTTGGGCACGAGGTGGCAGTTATCAGAGCGGTGAGTTCGTTTACTCAAACTGTGATACCCAGGTGCTGGGTGAAATCCTATTCAGAGCAACTGGTCAGGACCCAGCTACCTTTGCTCAGCAAAATTTATTTGAGCCACTCAACATCAGCGCATTTTGGTGGCGAGATAACGTGGCTAATGGTCAAGCAAATGGCAATTATTTGACCTACTGCTGCATAGATTCCACTGCACGTGATTTCGCGAAATTTGGTTACTTGATACAGCTTGGTGCGCTAGAGCTGGAGGGAGGTAGAGAGTATTCAAACTATATCAGTGAGTTACGCTCACTTTCTGACTTTTACGGAAAGCAGTTTTGGAGTTTTTGTGCTGAAACGGATAACTCAGGAACCTGCCTGAATCGAGTTATTCATACTTCCGGTTTTGACGGGCAGTTCATTCTCATCGATCTCCGTAATCAGCTTGTTATTGTGAGAGCTAGCCTCTATAAGGCCTATCTGAACTTGTCGGACGAGCGCAAAATGCGATTAACACCCGGCTTGGTCTCACAATCCAACTGGGCTGGATCGGTCCCCGCTGCAATGGCCGTGCCAGTAAGCTCGTCCTTTTCCATAAGAGAATTCCACTCTCGACTCATTTCCGCGCTGCAATAGACACAGATCTCATGCCTGCTCGCTTAAAAAGCGGTAACAAAGGCGCTCAGCCCCAGCAGGCAAAAGAAACCAGCGAAAACACAGTCCGACGCGGTCCTGAGCCGTTGAAGCCGTGTGGCAACAGTCGGATGACTAACGAGTAAGGCAACCAGTGCATACCATGCAGCGTCGATGACAGCAGCCAGCCCAGCAGCAACTAGCTTCGTGTCCACAGTGTCTGCTGTGACCAGAAACTGGCTGAAAATAGCCAGAAAAAAAATGATGACCTTTGGATTTAAAAACACGATAAGAAACCCTTTGGTAAAGTGCCAGCTATAGTCGGGCGGTTTACCAGCGGTTTGCAATGGTTCGGTATCACCCGGACTCTCGACGTTCTGCCTTGCGGCGATGGCAGCAAGCGCCATCGTCACCCCTAAATAAATGAGAAACATCCCACCAGCGATCTGTAGCGCGGTGATTGTCCACGGTGCACGGTTAACGACTTGATCGAGTCCAATCACCACTAAAAGGGCGTAAAGTCCAACGCCTGCGCCATGCGCGAGCGCCGCAGTAAGAGCTGCGGTGCGACCGCTGACGATAGAAGTCTGGATGATTAGTGCCAAACTTGGCCCCGGTGACATGGCTCCAGCGAGTAACGCGAGGGTGAGGAGCGACCAGAATTCAAATGTCATGGGTATGGGCACATGCGGGACTAGTACACTCGGATGTCACTGCGACGCACTCGAGCCAGGGTCTTGGCTTGAGACATAAAGTGGAGCGGGAAACGAGATTCGAACTCGCGACCTCAACCTTGGCAAGGTTGCGCTCTACCAACTGAGCTATTCCCGCATGTCACCGAGTGTAGCTTGCTTCAAGTTGTGGTCAAGCGTCAAAGTGCGGTAAGGCGGGTTAGTCCGCTGAAGGACTATTCTCAACCGGGGTCTTTAGCATGACCTCTAGATAGTGCCACATGGACCACAGAGTGAGCACGACAGCAATACCAAGGCTAACAAGACCAAGGAGCAGCCATGGATCGCCGAAGCCTTCATCGACTCGCCACAGCAGTAATATGATCGCAACCATTTGAAGCGTAGTTTTAAACTTGGCAATAACCGTAACAGCGACACTTTGACTGTCCCCGCGGCGCGCCATCCACTCCCTAAGCGCGCTTATCAGAATTTCCCTACCGATGATCACAATGGCCCCCAGTGTTATCCAAAGCGAATCGTAATGGTCAACCAGTAGGACTAGTGCGGTTGCGACGATCAACTTATCCGCCACGGGATCTAAAAACGCACCAAAATCGGACTCCTGATCCAGAATTCGTGCGAGCCAACCGTCTAGCCAGTCGGTTACGGCGGCCAAAATAAATATGGCGGCACAAGTAAGTCCGGTAAATGGACCTGCCAGATAAAAGGCCCCCACTAATAATGGAATGCACATGACCCTTAAAAAGGTCAAAATATTGGGAAGCGTCCAGCTCACAGGATTTCCAAAGGCTACTGCTCTACAGTGTGCAGATGATCATAGATACTCTGCGCGAGGGTGGCATTGATCCCGTCGACTTTGCAAATTTCCTCGACAGACGCGTTTTCTACACCACGGATACTCCCAAAGTGTCGGAGTAGATCTCTCCGACGTTTAGAGCCCACACCCGAGATGCCCTCGAGGGTCGATTGCTTTCGCGCTTTTGATCGGCGGCCGCGGTGTCCACTAATTGCAAATCGGTGGGCCTCGTCTCTAATTTGCTGGATAAGATGCAGCGCCGGGTTATCGCCTCGCAGTTGGCTTTCAGCGCCTGTATCGCCGTCGATCAAAGTCTCGAATCCCGCCTTACGAGTGGTACCTTTAGCAATACCAACAACTTTTATCGATGAAAGCTCGAATTGCTCAAGGACCTGTTGCGCTTGCCCAACCTGCCCCTTGCCGCCATCAATAAAAAGAACATCAGGCAGTGTGCCCTCACCTTTTGACAGCCTGCGATAGCGCCTCTCCAGTGCCTGCTGCATTGCGGCGTAATCATCGCCGCCCGTAATGCCCTCGATATTAAATTTTCGATAGTCTGCTTTGCGGGCGCCATTGGCATCAAAAACAACGCATGAGGCTACCGTCGCCTCTCCAGAGCTGTGACTAATGTCAAAACATTCCATGCGTGTCGGCGTCATATCGAGATCTAACTCGCGCCTGACGGCCTCTAATCGGCCGGCCATCGTCTGCTTACCGCTTAAAAATGACTCGAGGTTGCTTTCCGCGGTCTGCCTAGCCAGTTGCAGCCAACGGGCGCGCGCATCACGAACCCGTGTTTTGATGACAACCTTGCGTTTAATCTGCTCCTCGAGCGTCTCGCAGAGCAATGCCGCATCATCAAGCTTATGACTCACCACGATTTCATGCGGAATTGTTTGACGTCCTGACAAGTAAAACTGAGCGATAAATGCATCGAGAACGGCTGTCTCATCCTCCTCGAGCTGGGTTGCGGGATAGTAAGTCCGCGAGCCAAGGACTCTCCCCTCTCTCACAAACAAGACCTGAATGCAGGCTTGGCCGTGCGCCTGCTCGATAGCGATGAGATCTAGCTCGCCGCGAGAGCCTTCGATACCCTGCGCTGACTGGACGTCTTGAAGTCGTTGTAACTGATCCCTAAAGACCGCCGCTTGCTCAAATTCCAGTGTCTCGGCCGCACGCTCCATGTCATCAGCGATGCGCGCCATTACCTTTTGGGACTTACCACCCAGGAACAACGCAGAGTTTTCAACTTGCCGGCGATAATCCTCATCGCTTACCAAACCCACGCAAGGACCTGAACAGCGCCCTATTTGATATTGTAAGCAGGGGCGTGACCGGTTCCGAAAGTAGGACTCCTCGCATTGTCTTACCTTGAATACCTTTTGCATTAAATGGAGCGTTGATCGGACGGCACCTGCGCTCGGATACGGTCCGAAATATTCACCTTTACGCCGCTTCGGTCCTCTGTGAAACGCCAGTTTTGGCCATTTATCCTCAGACGATAGGTAGATATAAGGATAGGATTTGTCGTCTTTTAATAAGATGTTATAGGGTGGGTGGTATTGCTTGATGAGATTGTGCTCGAGCAGTAATGCGTCGCGTTCTGTCGTTGTCACCGTGACCTGGATATCCCGTATGCGAGCGACCAAAGCCATTGTCTTTGCCGTTAGACCACTGGCCCTAAAATAGCTGGTCACGCGATTTTTTAGGTTTTTCGCTTTCCCGACGTAAAGCAAGCCGCCAGCGCCGTCATACATTTGATAGACGCCTGGTCGGGTTGTTAGCTGTTTAAGGAAGGATTCGGGATCGAATTTATCGACAGTCATACGGGCGTGTCACTCCCAAGTACTTGTGGTTCCCTTTCCAATGCAACACCGAACTCGGCCTCTACCGAGCGAGCAATTTCGTCTGCAAATTCAATAATTTGCGACGCATACTTGGCTGATTTATTAATGACAACCAACGCATGTTCCTTCGCCACCAATGCCCCATGCCCTCCTTTACCGCGCCACCCCAAGTGATCAATCATCCACGCCGCGGACAACTTAACCGCGCCGCCTCGAGCTGAGTATTGCGGTAAATTAGGGTAGCGAGCCCCCAATGCATCGGCCTTCTCGCGAGTCACAATGGGATTTTTAAAATAGCTCCCCACATTGGGTTGCGCGGCTGGATCTGGCAGTTTTGCCTTACGGATCGCTATGACGGCGCGCAGGAGTGCTTGAGGCGACTTCTCAGATGACGATATTGCGACCTCTAAAGCGGGGTAGGACAAGTTCAGTGTTGGGGTTTTGCTTAATTTCATATCGACCGCAGTTATCAACCAGTCCCTGCCCTTTTCGGTCTTAAATATGCTGTCACGGTAAGCAAACTGACAGTCGCTGGGTAATAAAGAGCGGGTGGTTAACGAACCGCTGTGCACCACCTCGATTCGTTCAATAACATCACTCAACTCCGCGCCATAGGCACCAATATTTTGTATGGGAGAGGCACCCACACTCCCGGGAATCAGGGCTAAATTTTCCAGTCCGTAGTAGCCACTCTCGTGTGCCCAAAGCACAGTTTCATGCCAATTCTCACCGGCTCCGATTCGAACGACCACGTCATCGGCCGTTTCATCTACTACGCTTCGACCAAGGAGCCCCACATGGATAATCAAGCCGTCGAGGTACCTCTTCAATATAACGTTACTGCCGCTCCCTAGCGCCCTTACGGGCAAACTCATGGACCTCGCCTCCCCCAAAACATCGAGTAACTCGCTCATTGTAGACACTGACGCAAAATAATCGGCATTCGATGTCAATCGGAGCGTATTGCGCGACGATAGAGAATGATGGCGTAAGATCACAGTCTTAGGTCGCCATCATAAGCCTGACGGCGTCGAGGTCTGCTTGTGTGTCGACACCGGGGGGTACGGCTTCAAGGGCATCCGCTATCCTAATCTCATGACCACAATACAGCGCTCGCAGCTGCTCAAGGGACTCTAAACGCTCATAGGGCGACTCGGGACTTCGGGTAAATTCCTTTAGAAACGACACCCTATATGCGTAGAGACCGATGTGACGTTTTGCGTCTGAGGGAACCTGATTAACGATTGAATCCCGCGTATGCGGAATGGGCGCGCGCGAAAAATAATGTGCCCTGCCTGCTTGGTCAGCAACGACTTTGACAACCGATGGATCGTTAAACTCCGCAATAGATCCGATGGCCTCGCACAAGGTGGCGATCGAGGCCCCGCTATGCTCAGCCAGTAACGACGCTACCTGCTCGAGATTGGCAACGGGCATTAGCGGCTCGTCTCCCTGTAAGTTTACGACAATGCAATCGTCCCCCCAGCCCTTATTTGCTGCAACCTCAGCCAGCCGATCAGTGCCGGAGGGATGAGTGGAGGCAGTCATCATGACATCCGCGCCGTGATCAACCAGGGCCTCTCTTATCCGCTCATCATCGGTGGCCACGGTCACGGAAGTCGCTGTGCTCTGCAGCGCCTGACGCCAGACCCAATAGACGAGGGGCTTCCCATGGATATCTGCCAAGGCCTTCGCCGGCAAGCGAGTCGAGCTATAGCGGGCAGGAATGACAATGTGATACATACGGCGTTCTCTGATCAATACGGCGGTTTATCGAGTAAGGTTGCTACTGCTGTCAGCAGCGCTTGAGGAAGTTTGGTTTCTATTTCCACTACCCAGATATTGTCGCATGCCATCCGGTTGAGTTTCACCGCGTCTTTTTCCGTAATAAGAATAACGTCGGGTTGATAACGTGTTTGGATCTCATCGAGCATCAGTCTGGCGTGATCGGCCACAAAGACCTCTGTGGCGTCAAAGCCTAGATTGCGCAGCATGGTGAAAAATTGGTCTGGCTGCCCAAGCCCCGTGGCAGCCACTACACGACTGTCTCCCCACAATTGCATAGCCTCTTGAGTCGATAGCATATGCTGCTTATTTAGCGAAGATAGCCGTACCGGGGCGTATGCGAAGGAACAAGTGGGATCATTGCCATTGCGTTCCAATACAAAATCCACCGTTTCAATTCGACACACGGGCTCTCTCAGAGGGCCAGCCGGTAAAAGCCAACCATTGCCAAATCGTCGCTGCGCATCAATGACGGCAATTTCAAAATCTCGCGGTAGTTGATAATGCTGTAGACCATCGTCTGACAGAACCATCTGACAGCTAAACTCGCGGATTAGGGTATTTGTTGCGTCACGTCGGGACTGACCTACAACAATAGGCACTAATGGCAGAGCCCGTTTCATGACCAGGGGCTCATCCCCTACGGTTTCCGATGTGTGTGTCAACTCGACGGCAAGCATCGAATCATTTGGACGCCGGCCGTAACCTCGACTGACAATCCCTACATTGATACCGCGATTCCCTAGCTCGCGCGCAAGAGCAATAATCACAGGTGTTTTCCCAGTCCCACCCGCTGTTAACCCACCGACAATGACCACAGGCGCGCCCAGAGAGGCAAATGGGACTGACTGACGGTATCTGCGGCGTGCCCATACGAAAAGATGAACAGCGGGCATAAGCGGGAGAAAAACGAACGTCCACCCCACCCCGCCGTACCAAGAACGATTTACAGCACGCTCGATCCAATTTCGCAGCATGCTCACAGATCAGTAAATCCCTGTTGATGTAGCGAGCGATAAGTCTCATTAGAGTCAAGCAGCTCCGCATGACTGCCTTGGGCCACAACTTGGCCCGAATCCATGACTAGAACACGATCGGCGCTTTCAATGGTTGATAGACGATGAGCAACCACCACAGTGGTTCTGCCGGCGCGTGATGCATCCAAAGCAAGTTGGACCAGTGCTTCTGACTCATTATCTAGGGCCGATGTGGCCTCATCGAGTATCAGGACCGGTGCTGCCTTCAGGAGCGCTCGCGCAATAGCAATCCGTTGTTGTTGCCCACCAGACAGGCCGACTCCCTGGTCCCCGATTGTCGTGTCATAACCCGACTCTAAGCTACTGACAAATTCGTTTGCTTGGGCGCGTTCGGCCGCGTCGACAATCGCCGATCGTGATCGATCGCTGAGCGAACCCAGGGCGATATTATTCGCCACAGAGTCACTAAATAGATTAATAACTTGAGGAACAAACGCGAGCTGTTCGCGGTAGTGTCTGAGGTTAATGGTCTGAATATCACGACCGTCAAGCAAAATGCTGCCCACTGACGGAGTGTAAAAGCGAGTTAGCAGTTTCAAGAGCGTGCTCTTACCGCTACCCGAGCGTCCAACGATGGCCAGTGTTTGTCCTGAGGGTACTGAAAACGAGACATCCCTAATCGC
>ERZ802819.19-NODE-19-length-88146-cov-15.6283_pt1 | contig 88146 bp, 82 predicted proteins | sample MGYA00345647_ERZ802819 | MGnify/ENA primary metagenome ERZ802819 (study PRJEB30503, sample SAMEA104212355) | marine metagenome | biome: Westerlies Biome; feature: [SRF] surface water layer (ENVO:00010504) within the epipelagic zone...; material: water (ENVO:00002006)...
CATAAAAAGATATTAGGGCATTATTAGGAGCGTGTAAGTGTCACAACAATTTGTTATCGCGCCGGAGACGATTATCCAAGCCTACACGCTTGGCATTTTCCCGATGGCTGCGAGTAAGGATGCAGAAGACATTCAGTTTTTTCAGCCAGACATTCGCGGTGTTCTGCCAATAAGGCCCCCTCATATACCAAAACGACTTCAACGGTTACTCAGAAAACAGCCATTTGAGATTCATTGGAACCAGAATTTTCCTGCTGTAATTGATGGATGTGCCGCCCCGCGCTCTGACACACAAGACACATGGATTAACCCGCAAATTAGAAGGTTATACATCTCCCTTCATATGCTTGGATTTGCCCATTCAGTCGAAGTCTATGAAGAGGGACAATTGGTAGGCGGGTTATACGGGGTTGCGATTGGCGGTGCTTTTTTTGGCGAATCCATGTTTAGCCGTGTATCAAACGCTTCTAAAATCGCGCTTTGTCATTTAATGGCTCGTCTGCGTTATGGCAATTTCAAATTATTAGACGCACAATTTGTAAATGATCATCTCATTCAATTCGGCATTGAATCCATAGATAAAGATGACTTTCAGAAGCAGCTTGAACACGCCATAAACAGCAAAGCCAGTCTTGACCTTGATGTCCCTGAATCAATTATTCTTCAGTCTTTATGGCAAGATAATAATGTTACATCATAAACAGGATGTTCCAATCCAGAAATAGCTGGACTTGAAGCGAACATCCACCCAGAAAACAATGCTTTTTGGGCTTTTTGGGCTTTTTGGGCTTCTTTCGGCTTCTTTTCTGCGTACCCATTATCAAATATCATAATGAATGCGACATTTTCGGGGGGCTCTTCTGGCGGTCGATAAGCACAATAATGCACCCTAAGCTCAAGCGTGCCAAATTCGGTACCACCACCTACTGGAACTGACTTAGTTGAAATACGCGCCGTAATTTTATCAAGAAGTTGTAACTCTGCTGTTTGCGATTCTATCCAGCTGGACGCAATTGCCTTGTTATTTTGGACCATAAGCACGCCCATAATAAGAAAAACTCTAAATAGAAAAATATTCGATAGCTTCATTGTAAAATAGTATTAATTTTATTGACTGGCACTTTGAAACACAAATTTGCCGAGAAGATCGGTAAGGCTTACAGGGTCTGATGTATCATAGATAATATCCCCTGCTTGCATCATCTCATCATTTGCCCCTGGTGATAGCTCAAGTACATATCCGCCCAAAAGTGATTTAGCAACAATCCGTGCACTGGTGTCTGACGGCAATTCTATATCCGGATTTATTCTGAATGTTAGTCGCGCCAAGTAGGTAATTTTATCAATCTCATGAGATGTTACCTGGCCAATTTTTATCCCTGCCAGAAACACATCATCCCCAGCAGAAAGACCAGATACGTCGCCAAATTCGGCTTTGAGTTCTATCCCATCTGATGGTGTGAAATTAGCCGAATTATAAACCGTGAACGCAAATAATGCAGCTCCGATGATAATAACGGCACCCAGTATTGTCTCTAATGTGTTTTGACGCATTTGATAAATATATCCTTTAATCAGTGTGGGTCAGCAAGCTGTATCCCCAAAACAGACAATCTGTAATTACACATGCTCAAGATGTTGGCGTCCAAGGCTCATAATCACCAGACGCTTTAGCACGGCGCCCCCCTTTCAATAGATGGCCTTTCGGGCGATAGGCGAATTTAGTGCCTGTTAAGTTGGGCAAGTGGGCTTCCTGCCACTCATGCTTTTGATAACCGCCCTCTGGAGGGGTGTCGTCTTGTGTGTGATGCAACCATCCATGCCAGTCTGCAGGCACTTTTGATGCCTCTACCGCACCTTTGAATAGAACAAACCTCTTAGACCTAAGCTGGTTCTGTCTCTTAGCCTTCTCATAATATTTATTTCCGAACTCGTCTTCACCTTTAAATTTAGAGGTGCAGGCGATTAAGACTCTCGAGATGATATGCATTAGGTTTTTTTCCAATCAATGATAAAGCAATTCTATTTTTTTCAAGACGCGCTCTTATTCATCCTATTCTAGGGATTATGGTAGCAAAAAAAAGCTTGTAGTTAAATATTTTGTTTCAAATTATGGTAATTGCTAAAAACGCACCCAGTAGCAGAAAATCAAACATAATGTTTAATCTGTTCGTTCTGTCTTCTCATCCATTAGTCAGTATATTAACAGACCCTTTGCTTAAATTTACTCTGAGAAGGCGCTTATATTTTGAGCATTAATAACAAAATTCAAATCTCTTGGCTCTTTATCAATTGAGTAATTTCAATCGACTAGAAAAGGTCAAGAAAAAAAAGTGAAAAATAGGCTATTTTTTTAATTGTCAAACTTGATCTAAACCACTACATCAGGTAACTTCGAGAGCTATGTCTACTATATATGGTAATAGAATGTCATTCTGTAATTTAGTGTAATCAACGATTCGCGCTAATAAGGTAACCCTAAAATAATAGTAAAAATAAAAAAAGTAAAAGGAAGAATATCATGCGATTTGAGCGGCTACTGACCCAAGAAAAAAAAGAATTATACGCAAACATCCCATTTCGGTCAGCAACCAGTGAAATTCGCAATCCAGATGGCACCATCGTTTTTTCAGCCGCGGATATAGAAGTACCAGAACAATATAGTCAGGTCGCAACAGACATCATCGCTCAGAAATATTTTCGCAAAGCAGGGGTGCCAGCACGTCTAAAAACAATGGAAGAGAATAACGTTCCTTCTTGGTTATGGCGCTCACAGCCTGATATGGAGGCATTAAATTTACTCCCTGCTGATGAGCGATATACAGGCGAGACATCAGCAAAACAGGTTTTCCATCGGCTAGCAGGAACATGGACTTATTGGGGCTGGAAGGGTGGATATTTCAGCAGTGAAGCAGATGCGGAAATTTATTATCAGGAAATGATTGTAATGTTGGCACGGCAAATGGCTGCGCCGAACTCGCCACAATGGTTTAATACAGGCCTGAACTGGGCATATGGTATTGATGGCCCTAGTCAGGGGCATTTCTATGTAGATTTCGAAACTGGTAAAATGGTGCGCTCGAAAACATCGTATGAGCACCCACAACCGCATGCCTGTTTCATCCAGTCGGTAAATGACGATTTGGTGAATGAGGGCGGCATCATGGATTTATGGGTGCGAGAAGCGCGCCTGTTTAAATATGGCTCTGGTACTGGATCAAACTTTTCTAAATTGCGCGGTATCGGAGAGAGCCTATCAGGCGGCGGCAGATCGTCAGGTTTAATGAGTTTTCTTAAAATTGGCGACAGGGCCGCAGGTGCCATAAAATCAGGTGGCACAACACGGCGTGCTGCCAAGATGGTTACTGTTGATATAGACCATCCAGATATTGAAGAATATATTGACTGGAAAGTAGTGGAAGAGCAAAAAGTTGCCGCACTCGTAACAGGCTCAAAAATCGCCAGCAAACATATGAGCGCTGTAATGAAGGCATGTGTTGAAGCAACAAATCTAGATGATACAGCACGCTACGATCCAAAACAAAATAGTGAGCTTAAAAAAGCCATTATAGAAGCACGCAAAGTGATGCTTCCAGAAAATTATGTTCAACGGGTGATACAGTTTGCCCAACAAGGTTTTACAGAAATCGAGTTTAAGACCTATGATACGGACTGGGATAGCGAAGCATATCTAACTGTTGCTGGGCAGAATTCCAACAATTCAGTGCGTGTTTCAAACGCGTTTTTAAAGGCCGTAGAACAGCAGGGCAAATGGTCGCTAATCGGTCGTACAAATGGCGCAATAATCAAGGAGGTGGATGCCTCTGAATTATGGGATAAAATAGCCTATGCTGCATGGGCCTGCGCCGATCCTGGCCTGCAATATGATACCACCATCAATGAATGGCATACCTGTCCACAAGGAGGCAGAATTAATGCCTCGAACCCCTGTTCTGAATATATGTTTATTGACGATACTGCTTGTAACTTAGCCTCTTTAAACTTAATGCAGTTCAGACATGAAGATGGCAGTTTTGATATTAAAACCTTCGAACATGCCGCAAGAATTTGGACTCTAACACTGGAAATTTCAGTTACTATGGCGCAATTCCCATCAAAGGAAATTGCTCAGGGCTCTTATGATTATCGCACGCTAGGCCTTGGTTTTGCTAATATTGGCGGTATGTTAATGGCGGCTGGATACTCGTATGATAGTGACGAGGCACGTGCCTTATGTGGCGCTATTTCAGCGATAATGACTGGCAGGTCCTATGCAACTTCAGCAGAGATAGCAAGTGAGCTAGGCGCATTTCCAAAATATAAAGCAAACGCAAAATCTATGATGCGCGTGATGGAAAATCACAAGAACGCCGCTCTTGGCAAGGCTGATGGATATAGCGAGTTAAGCGTATTACCGGTACCGCTTGCCATCCAGGATTGCCCTGATAAAACCCTTACAGCTGCGGCTGCGGCTGCATGGGAAGATGCTGTTCGTCTTGGCAAAAAGCATGGATATCGTAATGCACAAGCAACGGTTATCGCGCCAACTGGAACAATTGGTCTTGTAATGGATTGTGATACAACCGGTATCGAGCCTGATTTTGCTATTGTGAAATTCAAAAAGCTTGCTGGTGGCGGGTATTTCAAGATTATCAACCGGGTTGTACCTGAAGCACTTACACGCCTTGGCTATACAGAAAATCAAATAGAAGATGTCATCCGTTACGCAGTAGGACATGGTAGCCTGAAAGAATGTCAAGCTATCTCTATATCTGCGCTTAAAGATAAAGGGTTTACAGAAGCTGTTCTTGAGAAGTTAGAAGCCAGTCTGGAAAACGCATTTGATATAAAATTTGCCTTTAATCATTATGCGCTTGGTCTAGAATTCTGCAAAGATACTCTAGGGTTCAGTGATGCACAATTAAACGACTTTTCATTTAATATGCTAGAATCTCTCGGCTTTACTAAGGATGAAATAGATGCTGCAAACATCCATATTTGTGGCGCTATGACGGTAGAGGGTGCCCCGCATTTAAAAAAGGAACATTTACCGATTTTTGATTGTGCAAACGTCTGTGGTCGAATTGGCGAGCGGTATTTATCTGTTGAAAGCCATATCACAATGATGGCCGCCGCACAGCCATTTATATCTGGTGCTATTTCAAAAACCATTAACATGCCTAATAATGCTTCTGTAGAGGAGTGCGGAAAAGCCTATATGCAATCTTGGCGTCTTGGGCTTAAAGCAAACGCGCTTTATCGTGATGGCTCAAAACTCAGCCAGCCTCTATCATCAGCTCTGGTAGATGAAGAAGATTTAGAAGAAGAACAAATCACATCAGCGCCACAAATTGTTGAGAAGATTGTTGAACGCGTAATGCATATGCAAGAACGTGAAAAACTTCCTCAAAGACGCAAAGGTTATACTCAAAAAGCATCTGTTGGTGGTCACAAGGTTTATTTGCGAACAGGTGAATATCAAGATGGTCGTCTGGGTGAGATATTTATAGATATGCATAAAGAAGGCGCCGCATTCCGCTCATTAATGAATAATTTTGCTATTGCTGTATCGATAGGTCTTCAATATGGCGTTCCACTGGAAGAGTTTGTAGAAGCGTTCACATTCACACGCTTTGAGCCGCAAGGCATGGTTACTGGAAATGACGCTATTAAAATGTCTTCATCTATCCTTGATTATACCTTCAGGGAACTTGCTATTTCCTATCTGGATAGACATGATTTAGGACATGTGAATAAAGATGATTTAGATGCTGATACAATTGGCGGGGGCGAAGCACAATCAGAGCTTGTTGACAGAGTGACTAGCCGTGGATTTATCCGCAAACAAGGGTTAACAGTATATTCAAATAAAAACCAAACTGCTACCGCTATAGCTCAGGAGCCAACAGTTGCTACAAGCTTTCTGGCACCGGCACCAGAAGCAAATTTAGCAACTGAAACACGTATCCAAAACCCACAGCAAATGCAAACAAGCAATCACGAAATGGTAAAGCAGGCCAGAATGCAAGGCTATGAGGGTGAATCCTGCCCAGAATGCCAGAACTTCACACTTGTGCGTAACGGCACCTGCCTTAAATGTAATACCTGTGGTTCGACTACCGGTTGTAGCTAGTAGCAATTAACATATACCAAACATTCAACTCGTTAACACAATAGAATGTTTGGTATATCTCTTTGTGCCGATATATCGCTTAAAAAAATTCACCATAGATATAATAGCTTACTTCGGATAAGACAGTATGAAATAGCCTTAAAACGTTTTTTCTATAAGCATCCAAGGAGAGTTCACATGGCGTCTGACATTCAAACTAAATTAGACGAACTTGGCATCAAGTTGGACAGCCCAGCTGTTCCAGCTGGTAATTATGTGCCAGTACTTGTTATTCATGATATGGTTTATATATCGGGTCAACTCCCGCTTATTAAGGGTGCTATTGAGGTAACTGGACAGGTTGGAAGCTCGGTGAGTATTAAAGACGCCCAAGAGCAGGCCCGGCAATGCGCTGTTGCGATATTGCGTCAAGTATCTACCGTGAGTGATAACCTTAAACAGGTGAAGCGTGTTGTAAAACTTGGCGGTTTTGTAACATCAGCACCTGAATTTACAGAACAACCAAAAGTGATTGATGCGGCATCAGAATTAATGGTGGCCTTGTTCGCAGATAATGGCAAACATACTAGATTTGCAGTAGGTGTTAGCGCTTTGCCGCTTGGGGCTGTTGTAGAAATAGATGCTATATTTCAGCTAAAATCCTGATAAGATAGTAACCGCTGACCAGCAATAATATGTGGCTCCTTATTTAAGATAGTTTTATGGATAATATACCAGAGAATTCCGTTTTCTCACTAAAGACATTAACATCTATAAATGACATTCCTTCTGAGCAATGGAACCGTCTGAATGCTACCGGCCACCCTTTTGTGATGCATGATTTTCTAGCAGCTCTTGAAGATAGCAATTGTGTTGGCGGAGATACTGGCTGGGATATAGTACATCTATGCGTGTATGATGAAGAGCATAATCTGCGCGGGGTTATGCCACATTATCTAAAATACCATTCCTATGGAGAGTATATTTTTGATCATAGCTGGGCAAATGCATATGAGCGTTCAGGCCAGGCATATTATCCAAAGTCACTTTCAGCAGTTCCATTTACCCCCGTGCCAGGCCCCCGTTTACTGACGCTAGAAGGTGATATACAGGCAAAGCAAGCCTTGTTTGCCAGCATGCAGGCGCTCATTGAAAATAACAATCTCTCCTCTGCACATATTAATTTTATAGATATAGATGATTTGACTGCCGCACGAGATAATAGCTGGATGATCCGCGAGGGCTTGCAGTTTCATTGGCATAATCAAAATTATGAGAGTTTTGATCAGTTTTTAGAGTTTTTAACATCTAGAAAACGCAAAAATATTCGCAAAGAGCGTGACTCTATTCAAGAATCTGGAATTCGGTTTGAGCATTTAACTGGTGATACTATAAAACCTATACATTGGGATATTTTCTATCAATGTTATCTTGCCACGATTGAGAAGAAATGGGGCGGCGCTTATCTAACACGCAAGTTTTTTGAGTCCCTATCTGGTAATATCGCTGACAAGATTCTGCTTATCCTTGCTTATGATGGGGATACGCCTATCGCTGGAGCCCTAAATTTTATAGGACCAGATGCGCTATATGGCCGAAATTGGGGCGGATTACGCGACGTGCCATTTTTACATTTTGAGACATGTTATTATCAGGCAATTGATTTTGCCATAAAAATGGGCCTTAAACGAGTAGAAGCAGGCGCACAAGGGCTTCACAAAGTTCCACGTGGATATCTTCCCTCAAAGACCTATTCCGCCCATAAAATTCTTAACCCACAATTCGAAGAAGCGATTATGCGATTTCTCAGACAAGAAGCGCTGCAAAACCAAGAAGAGGCTTTGTTAATTGCCAAAACCTCTCCTTACAAATAAATATTATTAAAACTAATTACACTTTTTCAGTTTTCTTTTTAGGCGAGTTGGTATTGTTTGATGGCGTTGTTTTAAGCTCAAGCTTTTTGTCTTTAACCGTTACCATCACTTCACCGCCCGCAACCAAATCCCCAAACAGAAGATGATCTGCCAGCGGTTTTTTAATATGCTCTTGTATTAATCTGCCAAGCGGTCTTGCACCAAAAGAGCTATCATATCCGCGTTCTGCCAGCCATTCACGCGCTTGCTCGTCAAGCTGAATTTCAACCTGTCTTTCCGCTAGCTGAGCTTCAAGCTGGAATACGAACTTATCTACAACAAGCCGTATCGTATCATTATTTAGCGCGGAGAAAGCTATAACGGCATCCAGACGGTTTCTGAATTCAGGCGAAAATGTTTTCTCTATGGCCTCTGAATCGGCATCTGTTCTGTTTCCTCTGCCAAATCCAATAGCCTGCTTTGATAACTCAGATGCACCTGCATTGGTTGTCATAATTAAAATAACATTTCGGAAATCTACCTTCTTGCCATTTGAGTCTGTCAAGGTGCCATGATCCATGACCTGCAATAATAAATTAAACAAATCAGGATGTGCTTTTTCGATCTCATCTAATAACAAGACAGCATGCGGGGTTTGATCAATTGCATCTGTTAATAATCCGCCTTGATCAAAACCAACATAACCAGGAGGTGCGCCTATTAATCTTGATACGGTATGTCTCTCCATATATTCGGACATATCAAAGCGAATTAGCTTAACCCCTAGGGTTTCTGATAATTGTTTTGCAACCTCTGTTTTGCCAACACCTGTTGGACCAGAGAACAAATAATTACCAATTGGTTTGCCAGCTTCACGCAAACCAGCGCGAGAGAGTTTAATAGCAGATGCCAGCGCTGTAATCGCAGTATCTTGTCCATAAACCATCCGCTTTAAATCTGTCTCTAGCGAGGCTAACACAGCCTTATCGTCTCTGCTCACATGCTTAGATGGTATCCTGGCCATCGAAGCAATGGTTGTTTCTATTTCCTTTTGGCCGATTTGCTGTCGTCTTTTTGAAGGCGGCAATAGATTTTGTGACGCTGCTGCTTCATCTATAACATCAATGGCTTTATCGGGAAGTTTACGATCATGAATATAGCGAGCTGATAAATCAACTGCTGTCTTGATGGCTGCTTGGGTGTATTTCACCCCGTGATGCGCTTCATAACGCGACTTCAGACCTGCTAGAATTTTTATTGTATCAGGCACAGATGGCTCATTAACATCAATTTTCTGGAATCGTCGTGCCAATGCGCGATCTTTTTCAAAATAACTTCGATATTCTTTATAGGTGGTTGAGCCAATGCAACGCAGCGACCCTTTCTGCAAGGCAGGCTTCAGCAGGTTAGACGCATCCATCGCCCCGCCAGAGGTAGCCCCTGCTCCGATAATAGTATGAATTTCATCAATAAACAGAATAGCCTGACTATCGAGCTCTATTTGCTTCATGACCGCTTTTAGGCGTTCTTCAAAATCTCCCCGATATCTGGTGCCAGCAAGCAATGAGCCCATATCAAGTGAATATATAACAGCAGATTTAAGAACTTCTGGAACTGACCCATCAACAATACGCTGTGCAAGCCCCTCTGCAATAGCGGTTTTTCCAACACCTGGATCACCAACATATAACGGGTTATTTTTGGTTCTTCTGCATAATATTTGAATGGTTCTATCTACCTCTGCACTTCTGCCGATTAACGGATCTATCTTGCCTTCAACTGCTTTAGCAATAAGGTCAACCGCATATTGCGATAATGCATCTTTTCCTGTCTGGCTATCGCTTGTATCTGCGTCATCTTCGTCCGTGTCACTTCCTTCAACAGATGCGCCATTGCCATGGCTTATAAAGCTGATTGCATCAAGGCGTGACATCTCAAGTGAGGTTAAAAACCACACCGCATGTGACTCCCGCTCTGAATACATAGCTATCAAAACGTTAGCACCTGTAGCAGAACCACGACCCGAAGATTGAGTATGAATAATAGCACGTTGCACCACACGGCTAAAAGAAGCCGTTGGTTGTACCTCTATCTCATCTGCTTGCGCGACCAGCTCATCCATTTCGTCATCAATATAGGATACTAGCATCTCTCTTAATCTAGAGACATCTAAATTGCAGCCATTCATTACTGCAAGCGCATCCTTATCTTCGAGCATCGCAAGTAGAAGATGTTCCAGAGTAGCAAATTCATGATGCCGCTCTCCTGCAATAGACAGGGAACGACGCAGGGTTTCTTCTAATTCTTGGGATAGCACTATCTTACTCCTTTTCCATCTGCAATTGCAGCGGATGTTCGTTTTGTCTTGCAAATGTCATTACTTGATTTATTTTCGCCTCAGCAACCTCATAGGTAAACACACCGCAAACACCAACTCCTTTTTGATGCACATGTAACATGATTTTCTGGGCTACCTGTGAATTATGGCCAAAAAAGCGTTGTAATATTAAAACGACAAACTCCATAGGAGTGTAATCATCATTCAACATTACTACGCGATATAATGATGGCTTTTTAGTTTTTGTGCGCTTGTCCAGCGCCAAGCCACCATCAACATCATCTGGCTTATTATTATCTGCGCTCATCGTTTCGACATCTCCATGACCTAACACTAGATATTGGCATCTTTTATAATTAAGAAAAGGGGTTGATGGTATTTTTTTATTAATTAGTGCATCTTCAACTTACAAGATAGAAATATTGATTTCTAATCTTTATTGTGATTCATTAGTGACATCATTATAATTCTTCGCAACCTGCTGAGTCTATTAATAAAATGTATGATAATCTCAGGATAATAATGATCGGCATCATCAAAAACAAATTATTTGGTGCCTTTACCAAAATAATACAGAATATTATCCCCAGCTTAAAAAAACTTTTTATCAGCTTTATGATAGCTTTTTGGCTTTCTGGCGGGATGTTATCAACGTTTAATATATTGGGATCATCTGAGGCGCAGGCTAATACAAAATATGCATCTTTTGTTATGGAAGAAGTATCAAAGCGTGTCTTATATGCCAGAAATGCAGATAAGCAGCTATATCCTGCATCATTAGCAAAAATCATGACGTTATATATAGTATTCGAAGAATTACAGAGTAAGAACTTAACGTTAAACTCACAGATACCTATATCATCGCTTTCAGCCAGTAGAAGCCCCTCTAAACTGTATCTAAAACCAGGTGAGACGATATCTGTTGAAGATGCTATACTTGCATTAGTGACGAAATCTGCAAATGACGTTGCAACGGCTATATCCGAAAAAATTTCAGTATCAGAACGTGAATTTGCCAAGCGAATGACCCGCAAAGCAAAGGCGCTTGGAATGTCACGCACCATTTTTAAAAATGCGTCTGGCCTTCCCAATAGGGCTCAGGTAAGTACAGCCAGAGATATGGCAAAACTTGGCATGGCAATTCGAACAGACTTTCCTGAATATTATCATTATTTTAGCAATAAATCATTTAAATTTAGAGGCCAAACTTATCGAAATCACAACCGATTATTGACTGCTTTTGAAGGTACGGACGGCATTAAAACCGGTTATATAGGGGCCGCTGGCTTTAATCTTGTTGCTTCTGCTGAGCGAAATGGTGTGCGTCTTATAGGTGTTGTATTTGGTGGCAAAACGAGTAAAAGCCGTGACCTACATATGATTAAGTTACTCACCAACCAGTTCAAGGTGGTAAAACCTGTTAGGGTTGCTTCGATTCCGATTGCAACGCCGCTTCCAAGGCCAGAAAACAAAGAGCTTACAGCCTCTAGTAGTAGACTTGCCTCTGTTGTCCCGCCAATCTCTAAGCCACAGATTATTATTCGCTCTATGCCCGCCAATTCTGAAGAAAACCAGATAGCATCAACCAGCGATGCTTGGTCTATTCAAATAGGCAGTTTTTCTAGAAAAATCAGTGCCCATAAAGCAGCAATCAAAGCCAGACGTTCTGCTGCCTCTGTTTTGGCAATGATACCAGCAGAGGTAAGCCTTGTAATGCGAGGCGAATTACCCTTATGGCGGGTTAGGTTTGAAGGGCTTGATGAGCCAAGCGCCCGTGCTGCTTGTGTCGAGTTATACCAGTCTGGAAATGCCTGTTTTGCATTGCCGGAGATAATTTCGAGCGCCAGCGCATCATAAATACCATTTCTATCAGCGTCACACTCACGATATCAGCATATTCATCTATATTAATGAAAGTCTCTGCTTTTTAATGCTGGTATTTTTAGCTCCGAGGTTTTTAGATGCTGCAAATAAACATCACAATTAACCAGCTTATCTGCGATAAGATGTATAATTCTACCCTGTTTTTGAATTCTGCCAGATACCCCTAATAAATGCGCACCAAGTAAGGCGGCACGATACGCATCCACAATCGCTGGCCAGATTATAATATTCAGGGAATAATGCGCATCTTCCAATGTTATAAAAACAGTTCCTTTTGCGGTACCTGGCCTTTGCCTGCCTGTTACAAGGCCAATTACCTGACGCTTCCTGCCATCCATACTATCTATGGCAACAGAACAGGGCTGCCAGCTATCTGCTGAAAAATACGGCTCTAACAGACTTACCGGATGCGCTTTAAGAGATAATCCGGTTGCTAAATAATCCTGCGCTACCAAAGCACCTACACTGGCTGTTGGCAGAGGCGTTGCTGGCTCTGTTGGCATAATGGTTTTATGGCGTTGTTCTGCATATGAGAATAAGGGTAGCCCCGAGCTTTGCTGACGAGCGAGCTTTTTTATCTCCCATAATGACTGACGACTTGTAAGGCCAATCGAATTAAAGGCGTCCGCTCTGGCAAGCGATTCTAATCCAGATATAGAGATGTCTGAGCTACGCATAAGGTCGTTAATATCGTGATAAGCTGTATGACGACTTGCTGCTAGCCTTTCAGCCTCATATCGTTTTAATCCTTTTACCTGACGCATTCCAAGACGCAACGCATGACGCGCATGGTCTGTTGACTCTAGGCTGCAGTCCCATTGTGAGTTATTAATATCAACTGGTCTTACCTCAACACCGCTACGCTTGGCTTCTGCAACTAATTGAGCTGGGCCATAAAAACCCATTGGCTGAGCGTTTAATAACGCACAGATAAAAACATCTGGATAATGACATTTTATCCAAGCAGAAGCATAAACCAGTAACGCAAAACTTGACGCATGCGATTCTGGAAATCCATATGTGCCAAAACCTTCAATCTGACGAAAACATCTAATGGCAAAATCTTCTAGGTAGCCGCGTTCAACCATCCCCTTCACCATGCGCTCTCGAAATTTATGAATTAAGTCATTTTTGCGAAAGGTTGCCATTGCCCGGCGTAACTGATCTGCCTCTGAGCCACTAAACCCGGCAGCAACAATGGCTATCTGCATTGCCTGTTCTTGAAATAACGGCACCCCAAGCGTGCGCTGTAATACCTGCTTTAATTCATCTGAAGGATAGATTATTTTTTCATGGCCTGCCCTGCGACGTAAATAAGGATGCACCATATCGCCTTGAATTGGTCCGGGGCGTACAATAGCTACCTGAACCACAAGATCATGAAAACATCTTGGCTGTAAACGAGGCAGCATAGACATCTGAGCACGTGATTCTACTTGAAACACACCAACAGACTGAGCCTTACATAACATATTATAGGTATCTATATCTTCTGCTGGAATGGAAGATAACGTAACCGCCAGATGATAATGCCGCTTGAGCAAATCAAATGCGCGCCCAAGGCAGCTCAACATACCAAGCGCCAAAATATCTATTTTCAAAAGGCCAAGTGCCTCTAAATCATCCTTATCCCACTCAATGATGGTACGCCCATCCATACTTGCAGGTCTAATAGCACATAACGAATCCAATCTATCTCTGGCAATAACAAACCCACCAACATGCTGTGATAAATGCCTTGGAAAGCCCTGTAGCTGGCGAACAAGTTTTAATATTAATTGTAGCTTTGTATCTTCTGGATCTAAACCAGCGGCATGTAATAATTCTGAATCAGGGGAAGTTGATTTTATTCCCCATACTTGGGCTGACAAGGCTTGTTGTATATCTCGGCTCAGGCCAAATGCCTTGGCAATTTCAATTAAGGCACTTCGTTTACGATAGGTTACAATACTAGCCGCAAGACCTGCTCTATGACGCCCATATTTATGATAAATATACTGGATGATTTCTTCGCGTCTCTCATGTTCAAAATCAACATCAATATCAGGAGGCTCTGCGCGTGCTTCACTAACAAACCTCTCAAATAATGGGCTAGATCTAGCAGGATCAACTGCTGTAATATCAAGGCAATAGCACACAGCAGAATTGGCTGCAGATCCTCGCCCCTGACACAGAATATTCCGGCTACGGGCAAATCTTACAATATCAAATACTGTTAGAAAATAAGGGGCATAATTTAACTTGGCGATCAAAGCCAATTCTTTTTTCAGATAGCCATCTACCTCATCTGGGATACCATCTGGATATCGTCTTTCTGCCCCTTGCCAAGTCTGATAAATCAACTCATCCATAACAGAACGTCCATTTGGCACAATTTCTTCTGGATACTCATATGATAATTGCGACAGTGAAAAAGTACATGCCTGTGCAAGCTGACTTGCGGCTATAATTGCTTCTGGATATTCTGACCATAATCTCGTATATTCTGAGGTTTTCATCAGATGCCGCTCTGCATTACGAGACAAGCCCCTGCCTGCTGTTGCAAGCGTTTGTTTAGTGCGAATACAATATAAGACGTCTGCTAATGGACGACGTGAGGGATGGTGATATAGCGGAGCTGCTAACGCAACAAAGCCAAGCCCTAGACGAGCTGCCAGACCAGATACATACTTCAGACGCTTTTTATCATTACCATCACGGTAAATAGCAGAGCCTAATAATAAAGGGGCTGTTACGAATTTTTGAATTTGCTGGCACTGTCCAGCCACATAATTTTTAATTAATTCTGGAGCCTCAATAATAACAAAAACATCTTGGCCAAGACGTGCTAATTCACTTACATGGATATATAAATTTGCAGCTCTTTTTATAGCTGGTATATGGGCTAAAGCCATATTTACACGACTGAGAAGCTGACATAGTGATTCATAACCCGCACGGTTTGCTGCATAAATTATGACTTCTATTCTATCTTTTTCTATAGGTTGTTCTGATTGTTCTATCTGCTCAGAACAATCAATAATAAGCCGTGCTCCGCATAACAGCTTAACAGATTGTTCTATTGCAGATTGATGGGCGCGAACCAATCCAGAAATCGTATGATAATCTGCAATACCACAAGATGACCAACCTTCTGCTGCAGCTGTTTCAATCAGCTCATGGGGATGACTTGCGCCACGCAGAAAACTAAAATTACTCATACATCCAAGTGCTGCATAATCCCCCTTCACCTTATCTTGTTTATACATCTTACGCGCTATCTTGAGAGACGATACCGCCTAAGCAAAAAACCCATGTAAAAACCATTCCACGCTCTCCCCTCTTTCGGTAAGTCCTTCACGATAGACCCACAAGCGCTCTCCTGACTGTGTTTCCAGCCAGTAATAATCTCTGGTTTTATCTGAATATTTACTGTTATTTGAATATTTACCATTATTTGTATATTTATTGGTCTGCGTGCTTTGCAGCCACCAAGATGGGCCAATACGTTCTGGTCCTGTTGCTTGATATATCTGCCAATTTTGTTTACGCCATCGTATCATTGACGGCGGATGATCTGGCAGCAAGGCAATTACATCCACTGGCACAGCTGGTGTTAGTAAACTAAGCGGCCTAGCAGAAAAGGATATCAAATTAATATTATCTGATATCTCTGAGTGATCTTGTGATTGCCAATATGGCAGTCTGTTAGATGCGTGCGTGTGTAGCTGTCTAATTGTTTGTTGTGCAGGCTGTACCCTTTGTGCAGATTCTGGCTGCCAGCTATCTATGGGCTGTAATTGACGCACCTTATTGTGACCAAGGCGCGCTGTCAGATAATCAATTAACGTATCTTTGCTATCATCCTTGTATAAGCTAGAATCAAATGCCTGATTAACTGGTAATCCAGCACTTAGTTTTTTAGCTTCAATCCAGCTATGTTCAATCCCAAATTCAACATCAATTTCTGCTGCTATATGTGCTGTAAGACGATGTAGTAATGCTTCTGAACGGCTGGGACGCGATAGCGAGATGGTACGCCTTATGATAGTCGAATCTACCCGTTGTACAGCAATAACAAGATACCGGGTTACCAAATGACGTTGCGCAAGCTGGATACAGATAAGATGCACTAAATCTGCTATCATTTTCTGAATAGCCTCAACGCCAAGTAACGGTGTTAGATAATTTTTACTAGCCATCAAAGGTGTGGGTACTATAAGCGGCTTTTGTAATTCGCTTACATCACCAATAATTTGTCCCAGACGCTGTACTAACTCAGAACCAAACCGAGTTGTCAGGCTAATAGCAGAAATAGGTGATAGCTGATATATCTGCTCTAGACCTGCCTGCCTTAGACCTGCTTCAATATCTGCTGAAATACGTAAAGCCGCCACTGGTAAAGGCTGTAATTTTTGGCGTAGAATAGCACGCTCGTCACACATAATAACAGGTCTGTTTTGTTGCAAGCTTGGTCTTGCAATAAATTCTGAAAAATGTGCAAAAGCCCAAGCAGCTCCATAAGTTGGCGCTGCTGCTATCTGGGCAGATACGCTTATTTGATTAAATTCTATTTGTAAGGCATCACACATGGCAGCAATCCCGCCTACTAGATGGGTTGCACCTGTTACATTCATCCAAATTCCAAGGGATTCTGAATCAATGCCGGTGAGCGGGGTATAGCGCCATGCCCATTGACCAACTCTGGATAACCAGTTTTTTACAGCTATATCATCATAGCAGCGAAAGTGACATGTTGGCAGAATGGCTTGTGCATCTGCAACAGACATATCTATCAAAATGCCAGCTTGTTTTGCGGTATGTGAAGCATAGCAAATGATGTGCCGTGTGTTAACAATATGGTAAATAGCAACCGTTGCATCTAACTGCCAGCCTTGTTGATGACAGGCCAGCCTGACTGGCAAATCATAAAACCATATATAGATGAATTCACTATTAGACGATGACATAATATAACAGGTACCGTTCAGCTGATATCATGAAACATGTGATACGAATTGGCGTGTTGGCACCCGATAGCCGGTTTGGACATTAACAGCTGGCTTGTGAGATAGTGTTCCTGTTGAAAATTGCCAACTAAGATTACCTGTCCACTGGCGCCCAGAACGGGTGCGAGATAATTTAACATGCCATGACGCACTATCATAAAAGCGATTATCTGATACTATTTGTTCTGAAGATATTTGCCTAACAGCTGTTGATACCTGCCAATAACTCTCAAAACCAGCGGCTGGAATTATGCGTGCTGTTATGCCTGTCATAAGCGCTAGGACATTACCCTGCTCTGCTGCAAGTTGCAGACGCCTAGCTGTTTTGTGCCAAAGATCTGGGCTATTAGCTAATTGTGCATAGTCTCCTATTACAGCAGCTATCTTGATTGCTGCTTCGCCATTTTGTCTAGCGGCGTTTAATGCCTCCTCCATTGCGGCCACACCGCGCAATGGATGTGACTCATCAACCAGAATAAGGCGTGCAGGGTCAATTCCTATTGCCGCTAATCCAGCACCATATAATATGCCATCAGAACTATTCAGATTAGTACACCAGACAATGTAGCCAGATGGTTTTTCATGCATAACTTTGCGTAGAATTGCCAGTGTAAATCCGCGAACAGCCCCTGAATAACCAGAACCTGTAATAAGATGAACCCTGCCAATAGTTAATCCACCATCCAGACAATCATCAATCTCAGATACATCTAAGCTAATCGCTTTTTGAGCTTTACTTGCAGAAAAATAATTCTGCCATATCTCATTTTTTAATGTTTCAAACCTTTGCTGTTTATTCATTTAAAACTCTATTTTGCTTGTAGTTTGTTCATGTTTTGTTCTTTTTAAAGTTTTGAATGATTCGGCAAACTGAGTCAATCTAATAAACGTATTAAAAATTACTTTGAAGATTGAAATGGGTCATATTCAGCAACCTTGTCATCATGACCTGACTTTGCTGAATAAAAACTAAGCGCCATTAATCCGCCGCCAAGCAGAAAAGAGCCTACTACACCCGCAATTATCGCAAGCCAGCCATGGATAGATAAGCTAATAGGGCCAAGCATCTGCCAAATATACAAGCCTGCAAAAACAGTAACAAGTCCAACTACTAAAAAACACAACACTAATAGACCTTGTTTCATATCTTATCCTTAACGCTAACCCACTATAGGCCTATTAATTTTTACATCTTATTGATACGAGTTGGAAGGAATTTTTCCACGGTCAAGTATCAGACAATAAAAGACTTAATTTCAACACTTAATTTTAATATTGTGTCGAATTGAGATTATGTGAGGACGGTATCAAGATATATTTTTTTTACCTGTCGGCACACCAACTAAAGGTAACACATGAATTTCTTAAAAATCATTTCTACAGTTATGATAGGGCCCTGAATAGTAGAATGCATAAAGGTTAATGTACTGTCAGGATTGGTATTTAAATAAGGAGTATCTACTCAATGGCTAATACAGATTTGGATAGAGGAAGCAGAGCGCTTACACAAAAATCAAAGCGCTACTCTATCTTTTCGCTTGCCAGAAATGCTGCTAGCTATCATCAAAACTGGCAACAGGCTTGGCGCCACGCAGACCCAAAGCCTGCTTATGATGCTGTGATAATTGGTGGCGGCGGACACGGGCTTGCGAGCGCATATTATCTGGCAAGTATACATGGAATGACTAACATTGCTGTGATTGAAAAGGGATGGCTAGGCGGCGGCAATACTGGCAGAAACACCACGATAATTCGCTCTAACTATATGTGGGACGAGTCAGCTGGCATTTATGAGCATGCCCTAAAATTATGGGAGGGGCTTTCGCAGGATTTAAATTTCAACGTGATGTTTAGCCAAAGAGGGGTGCTTACAATTACCCACTCTGAACATGAGCTAAAAGGCATGTCGCGCAGGGTTCATGCAATCCGCTTAAATGGTATTGATTCAGATATACTAACCCCTGCAGAAATTAAAAAACGCGTGCCAACAATAAATATCAGTCCAGATATCCGCTATCCAGTGATGGGGGGATTTCTTCAGAAGCGTGGGGGAACAGCCCGCCATGATGCGGTTGCATGGGGATATGCAAGGGCAGCTGATGATTTGGGTGTTGATATAATTCAAAATTGCGAGGTTACTGGTCTGCGCCGTAACGGGGGCCAAATAACCGGTATTGAAACAAGCAAAGGCTTCATCAAAACGCCCAAAGTTGGCTGCGTAGTTGCGGGGCATTCAAGTGTTCTTGCAGATATGGCAAATATTAGACTTCCCATTGCTAGCCGACCATTACAGGCACTCGTATCTGAGCCCATAAAACCCATATTAGACACCGTAATTATGTCAAATGCAGTTCATATGTATATCAGCCAATCTGATAAAGGGGAGATGGTATTAGGGGCAGGTGTTGATAAATATAACTCCTATGCGCAGACAGGATCCTGGCCTGTACCTGAACATATGGTAGCAGCAGCGGTAGATTTATTCCCGTTTTTATCGCGCTTGCGCATGTTACGTCAGTGGGGCGGTATTGTAGATACCTGTCCTGATGCCTCCCCTATTATATCAAAAACAGATATAAAGGGGCTTTATTTTAATTGCGGCTGGGGTACTGGCGGTTTTAAATCCACCCCAGGATCGGGTCATGTTTTTGCAGATCTAATAGCTCATGACAGACCAAATTCTATTGCATTGCCTTATAGCCTGAAACGATTTGAGACTGGATATCTAATTGACGAGCATGGAGCGGCCGGTGTTGCACATTAGGTTTTGTTTGTTTTACTTGCTATCACTTAAATGTCAAAAGCAGGGGAGACATTAAATGTTAAAAATTAATTGTCCTATCTGTGGCAACAGAGATGAAACTGAATTTAGCTGTGGCGGCGAGGCGCATATTGCGCGCCCGATTGCAGATAACAAACTAACCGATACAGCGTTTAGCGAATATCTATTTATGCGAGATAACCCAAAAGGTGTTTTTCTGGAGCGCTGGTGTCACACAAGTGGATGCCGGCGTTGGTTTAATCTTGCAAGAGATACGATTAGTCATGAAATAATAGAAATTTACCCAATGGGACAAACGCCAAAAACAGCCAAGGGGAAAAAAGCATATCAGGCTAATTGGCGACGTAAAAGCAAAGCTGAGGCAGCAAGCAAACCTGCCAAAAGGACCGTAAAATGAGCCCTAAGCAAAGTCACAGATTGCGTGCGAATAGCACCGCTATTAATAGACAAAAACCGGTTCAATTCACTTTTGATGGCAAACAATATACTGGCTTTGAGGGGGATACTCTTGCATCTGCATTACTTGCGCATGGCGTGCATCTGGTTGGCAGATCCTTTAAATATCATCGCCCGCGCGGCATTCTTGGATGTGGCAGCGAAGAGCCAAATGCGCTTATTCGGGTGCGACACCCCTCCAATGCTGAGCCAAATTTAAGAGCAACTCAACTAGAAATATATGATGGTCTTGTCGCTGAATCACAAAATCGATTTCCAAGCCTTAACATTGACTTCTTATCCATTAATAGCATGTTTGCACGATTTTTCCCCGCTGGCTTTTACTATAAAACCTTTATGTGGCCAGCGTCGCTCTGGATGTTTTATGAGAGGTTCATTCGCCAAGCTGCGGGTCTTGGCAAGGTTTCCAAAAACCATCATGACCCTGATAGGTATGAGCATAAATATGCCCATTGCGATCTATTAGTAGCTGGCGGCGGTGCATCTGGATTGCAGGCCGCCTTGGTTGCAGCAAATGCTGGCGCTAGAGTTATTATTGCAGATGAGCAATCTGAATTAGGAGGCTGGCTTCTTACAGATAATAATTTTAACATTGACCAGAAACCAGCAATGGATTGGGCTAGCACTGTTATAAAAAAACTGCATTCAATGCCAAATGTCACCTGTCTTGTGCGGACAACTATTGCCGCTAGCATGGATGATAATTTTATCCTCATGGCAGAGCGGGTAACAGAGCATTTAAGCATCAAAGAAGCGCATCTGCCAAAACAGCGCCTATGGAAACTGCGTGCCGCAAAAGTCATTTTAGCAACAGGTGCTATCGAGCGCCCTCTTATATTCTCTGGAAATGACCTGCCTGGGGTTATGCTTTCTTCTGCGGCTCGAAGCTATATCTTTCGATATGATGTACTTGCTGGCACACGGGCCATTATTTTTACCAATAATGATGATGCCTACTATACTGCGCTTGCGATACATCAAGCAGGCGGGTTTGTAAGGTGTATTGTTGATTTAAGAGATAATCCAAAATCACAAATCATCACAACCATGCGTAAATTAGGCATCGATGTTCGAACAGGTCATGCCGTAATAGCAGCGCACGGAACACGTCATATCGCCTCTGTTGATATTGCCGAATATGACACTGAAAATGGGGGGCCAACCTCAGATGCTGTTCATATGGATTGTAATTTTTTAGCTATGTCTGGTGGTCTCAACCCTGTTGTTCATCTTCACTCTCAGCGCAAGGGAAGACTTGTTTGGGACGAGCGAACATCCTGTTACCGCCCTGAAAACAAGTCTGATGACTGGGTTTCAATCGGCTCTGCTAATGGCACTTTTCAACTTGGCAGAGCATTAGCCCAAGCAACCAGAATAACCAGCTCGCTTGTAACGAAACTCGCAAAAGAAAATAGGCGGATTATAGTACAAGAACCAGTTGCAATACCTGAAACAGATGAAAACAAGCAAAACTGGGCTCCTCTTCCTGTCTGGTTGGTGCAATCAGGCCAGCCTTATATTTCAAACAAAACTGCCTTTGTTGATTTTCAAAATGATGCAACCGCTGCAGACATTAAACTCGCAGTAAGAGAGGGGTATCATTCGGTTGAACATGTAAAACGATATACTACTACTGGCATGGCGACAGATCAGGGTAAAACCTCAAACATCAATGCCATTGGGATTCTGGCAAATACGTTGAATAAATCAATAGCACAGACAGGAACAACAACCTTTCGCCCGCCTTATACACCAACAAGTCTTGGCGCTATCGCAGGCCGAAATATCGGCAGTTTATTCGATCCGATTAGAACAACTAGAATGCATAGCTGGCATCACGCTAACGGGGCAACATTTGAGCATGTTGGGCAGTGGATGCGTGCGTGGTATTATCCGCGAGAGGGAGAGAACTTCCAGCAAACAATTAATCGTGAAGTGCATGCAACCAGACATTATGCAGGTTTGCTTGACGCATCCACACTTGGTAAAATAGACGTCAAGGGCCCTGATTCTGCAGAGTTTCTTAACCGCGTTTATACCAACAACTTTGCTACTTTGCCGATAGGTAAATCACGATATGGTCTAATGCTCAAAGAAGATGGTATGGTATTTGATGACGGGGTTACTACGCGCCTTGCAGAAGATCATTTCTATATGACAACAACCAGCGGAGGTGCTGCTGGGGTGCTGGCATGGCTTGAAGAACTTCTTCAAACAGAATGGCAAGATCTAAATGTGTATTTAACTTCTGTAACAGAGCAATGGTCTGTTGCTTCTCTATCTGGGCCTAATGCAAAAACTATTCTTAAGGCTTGTATGAGTGAAGATAAGAATAGTGCAGATGATTTTCCATTTATGACAATGAAAGAAACCTTTATCGCTGGAATCCCGGCACGTATTTTCAGAATATCCTTTACCGGAGAGATGGCATTTGAAATCAATGTTCCGGCACGATATGGGCTTGCTTTATGGTCTCATCTAATGCGCGTTGGAAAGGAATTTAACCTTACTGCCTACGGAACTGAGGCTATGCATGTTCTGCGAGCGGAAAAAGGGTTTATAATTGTTGGCCAAGAAACAGATGGCACAGTAACCCCCTATGATTTGGATATGCATTGGATTGTTTCTAAGAAAAAACCTGATTTTATTGGCAAACGCGCATTAGAGCGCACCTCTATGGATGAGCCTCACAGAAAACAGCTTGTGGGGTTGCTCACGGAAGATCCAAATAAAGTTATCCCAGAAGGGGCGCATGCTGTTTTAGACCCAGATCAGGAAATACCGATGGCGATGCTAGGACATGTGTCTTCATCCTACTATTCACCTAATCTGAAGCGTTCGATTGCAATGGCTCTGCTGAAAGGTGGCTTAAACCGAAAAGGACAGAATGTCTATATTCCAATGTTAGACGGTCAGAAACCAATAAAGGCAAAGATTGTTGACCCTGTTTTTTTCGACAAACAAGGAGATAGGCTACGTGGCTGATACATCCCCTCACATGGTTATTGGTAATTCTGCTTTTAGCAACAGAATATTACCAATTATTAAAAAACCAGAATCTTTAAAAACACCTCAAATTGAATTATCTGAAATACGCCATTTGGGAAAGTTGAATATACGTTGTACTTCAAAGACCAGAGATATGGTGAGCAAGCTTACGCAATGTAATCTGTCTTTGCAGCCAAACCAGTCAGACAGCAAGGCTGGGCGTATTGCATTATGCTTAGGGCCAGACGAATATTTAATTCTTGCAGAGCAGGGAAGTGAAATTCAATTAGAGAAAACCTTAAACTCAAGTGATATCGTCAAACAAATTGCTGTAACAAACGTATCTGATGCGCTTTGCGCGCTATCACTTTCTGGAAAAAAAGTGCGCGATCTGTTAGCAAAAGGATGTCCGATTGATCTGCATCCAGACAGCTTTAGCAAAAACCAGTCTGCACAATGCGATCTTGCACTAGCCAATGTTATATTGATATGTCTGGAGGAGGATGCGTTTATCTGCATCTGCCGAACCAGCTTTGCTGAATATGTTTTAGATTGGTGCCTTGATGCTGGATTTGAATTTGGCATTTCTGCAAGTGCTGGTATTTAATAAGCGCTGTTAATAATCAGAATCAGGAAGTGCTTCTTTACGCTGCTCAATAAATGCTCTAAGCGCCTCGTCAATGCTCAAATCAATATCTGGCGCGTTATAGGTCTCAAGCATTTGTCGTGCTTTAGTCCGTGCTCTTAATTCTGCATCTTGTGCGCCTTCTGAAGACCATTGCTCATACGTGGTATAATCTGCCATTGATGAACGCCAGAACGCTGTTTCAAAATTTGCTTGCGTGTGATCTGAACCAAGAAAATGCTGACCAGGTCCTACTTGCTTTAGGGCATCTAATGCCAATCCGTTTTCAGAAATATCAATTCCGGATACTAGGCTATTCATCATAGTTAGCTGATCTGCATCAAGGACAAGCTTAGCAAAATCTGATACCAGCCCACCTTCAAGCCATCCAGCTGAGTGAAGTGCAAAATTTACACCTCCCATCACTGTTGGAAGAATAGTATGTGCTGACTCGTATGCTGCTTGTGCATCTGCTGATTTTGCAGCCGTAAGAGAGCCACCAGATCTAAATGGCACTCCAAGCCGGCGCGCAAGCTTTGCACATCCATACAACACTTTTGCTGGCTCTGGTGTGCCGAATGTGGGCGCACCTGTCTGCATTGAAATAGAGCTAGCAAAGCTTCCAAATATAACTGGGACGCCTTTATTTAATATTTGTGTTAATGCAATTCCCGACATTGCTTCTGCTAGAATCTGAGTAAGCGTTCCTGCCACGGAAACAGGCGACATTGCCCCTGCCAATATAAAGGGCGAGACGATGCAGGCCTGTCCTGCACGTGCATAAACCTTCAAGGCCCCAAGCATGGTATCATCCCAAGTCATAGGCGAGTTTGCATTAATAAGAGATACTAAAACGCAATTATTCTCAACAAATGATTCCCCAAATAACAAGCGCGCCATAGCCACTGTATCTTCTGCTCTAGATGGGGCAGTAACAGAACCCATAAATGGTTTGTCAGAGTAACGAATATGTGCATAAACCATTTCCAGATGACGTTTTGTGACTGGTAAATCAACCGGCTCACACAAGGTGCCTCCAGAATGATGCAGCCCTGGTAGCATATAAACCAATTTAACCATATTTATGAAATCTTCGATTTCAGCGTATCGTCTCTCCCCATCAAGACCCCGGACAAAAGGCGGCCCATAGACAGGCGCGAAAACAATATTATCGCCGCCAATTTCAACAGACCTTTCAGGGTTTCGTGCATGCTGGGTGAATTGGCGTGGTGCCGTTGAGGCAAGTTTGCGTGCCAGCCCTTCAGGAAACCTTACTCTGGTTCCATCAACATCACAGCCAGCATCCTTTAGTAAGGTTAAGACTTCTTGGTCATCCCTAAACTCAATACCTATCTCGCTTAAGACAATGTCAGCATTTGCTTCTATTAACTCAGCTGCCTCATCGTGCAAAATATCAATCGGCGGAATATTGCGGGTTATATAAGCTTGGGTTTCTTGCTGACTACTCTCACGAGCCAACCGCCTAGCTGCTCTGCCGCCGCCGCGCCTTGAGGGTTTGTCACTATCTTGCTGTGTCATAAGCTCTTCCTATTTTTTAAGCTCTTAGTCTGGCATTTTCAGGGTCAAACGGGCTTTCTTCTATCACCTCAGCACCATATTTTTTACCCAATATATCAATCTCTAACATTGTACCAATAGCCGCCTGTTCTGGCTTAACCATAGCTAAGGCAATTGAAAAGCCAACCCTGAACCCATATCCGCCAGATGTAGCACGGCCAACCAGCTTTTCACCATTATAAATTGGGTTGCCCCCTATTGCATCCGCATCCGTTATATCCCGAACATGAAGCGTTACAAATTGATTATTAGCCTTTTTCTCATTGGATAAAACCAACCCCTCACGACCCAGAAAATCAGGCTTATCAAGTTTAACAAACCTATGAAGCCCTGACTCAAGGGCCGAATATTCAATACTCATTTCAGTGCCTACCATACGATATGATTTTTCAAGACGCATCATATCCATTGCCCTGATCCCAAATGGTTTTACATTGAATTCTTTGCCTGCCGCAAATAAAGCATCAAAAATATGATTTTGATATTCAATGGGATGATGCAACTCCCATCCCAGTTCACCCACAAAGTTAACTCTGGCAGCAATCGTAGGCGCATATCCCACATCAATCTTCTTTGCGGTAAGCCATTTAAACGCCTCATTTGACATATCGGTTGTTGTCACACGCTGCAATAACGCTCGTGATTGAGGCCCGGAGACTACTAATACACCCATGCTATTGGTAAGGTCTGTGAATTGCACACTACCATCTGTTGGCATTTGTTTTTTCAGCCAGTCATGGTCAAGTCGTTGCGCTGCGCCTGCTGATACAAGATAAAAACTATCTTCTTTTTCTTTCATGATAGTAAATTCAGAATGCACCCCACCGCCGACAGATAAAGAATGCGCCAGAATTATTCTTCCCCTACTTTTGGGTAGTTTATTAGCTATCATTTTTTCAAGGAAGGCCTCTGCTCCAGAGCCAGAAATACGGCATTTACCAAAGGCGGACATATCAAGCACACCAACATTTTGATTTACATGCTTAACTTCATTTCCAACATGCTCAAACCAGTTAGATCTTCTAAATGACCAGTCATCATCGCGCGCAACCCCTTCTGGTGCAAACCAGTTAGCACGCTCCCATCCGAATCTCTGGCCAAAAACAGCCCCCATATTTTTTAATCTATCATAACAAGGTGGCGTGCGAAGCGGCCTGCCAGCTGGACGCTCCTCATCTGGAAAATGGGTTACAAAGACATGTGCATAGGCTTCTTCGTTTTTAACAGTAAGATAGCTTTTGGTGGCATAATCCCCAAATCGCCTTGGCTCAACCCCGTTCATATCAATTGTCGGCTCACCCTCTACAATCCATTCTGCAATTTGGAACCCAGCACCCCCAGCAGCGGTAATGCCAAAACTATGCCCCTCACTAAGCCAGAAATTTGGCACATCCCATGCAGGCCCCACAATTGGGTTTCCATCTGGGGTATAGGCAATTGCGCCATTATAAACTTTTTTAACGCCTACTTCACCAAAGGCAGGAACGCGTCGAATAGCGGATTCGATATGCGGCATTAACCGCTCGAGCTCTTCTTGAAATAATTCATATTCGCTGTCATCATCAGGCCCGTTTGGATAACAGATAGGGGCTCCAACTTCGTAAGGGCCAAGAATTAAGCCGCCATTTTCTTCTCTCATATACCAAGAGCCGTCAGATTCACGAAGCACGCCCATTTCTGGCAATCCCTGTGCGTGCCTTTCGCGAATTGCAGGGTGTGGTTCTGTGACAATATATTGATGTTCAACTGGAATAACAGGGATGTCAAGGCCAACCATAGCCCCTGTTTTCCGTGCAAAATTTCCGGTTGCAGACACAATATGTTCTGCGATTATATCGCCTTTATCTGTCTCTACGCGCCATTCACCTGCTACGGTTCTGGTAATAGATAAAACAGTTGTATTACGATTTATCTCTGCACCTAAATCACGCGCCCCTTTGGCTAATGACTGGGTAAGGTCTGCAGGCTGTACATAGCCATCACCTGGATTGCGGATTGCGCCAATTAACCCATCTTTAACTGCGAGCGGCCAGATTTCGATAACTTGTTCTGGAGTAAGCACCTCAACATCCACGCCTATCGTGCTTGCAACACCTCGATATTGCATATACTCATCCATTCTGTCCTGATTATCTGCAAGCCTGATATTAGAAACCTGAGAGAGGCCAGGATTAAGGCCTGTTTCAGCCTCTAATGTGCGATATAACTCAAGCGCATATTTATGAAGCTGACCAACAGAATAAGACATATTAAATAAGGGAAGCAGGCCAGCGGCATGCCATGTAGACCCAGAGGTAAGCTCTTTGCGCTCAACAAGCATACAATCGCTCCACCCTTTTTTAGCAAGATGGTATAAAGTGCTGACACCGACAACACCGCCCCCTATCACAACCACACGTGCATGTGTTCTCATATCCGCAACTCCCCAGATGCCAGCTCCAACAGAGCTCTAACTAAACATTATTATTATTTTATAAAATAAACAATTTCGGGGCATAGCAAATCGCTTCAATACGACCTTGAATACCATAAATCAGGCAAATAAATGGTTAGGGGGAATATCATGCCCTCCAACGTCGCCAAAAAATTATTGAGACTAAAAATAAATACCAAAACTAAATAATGGCAATAAATGTATAGTGTTTTTTAAGGATTAAGCCTTACTGACTTCCAACTGCCTTCAGCATCTTGTTTTAACTGAAACCTGTCATGAAGTCTGTAGGCACCATCTGCCCAGAATTCAATTTCAACTGGCTTTATTATAAATCCGCCCCAATGTTCTGGGCGAGCTACCGTTTCACCTTCGAATTTTTTTTCATATTCATCAACAGTGCGGCTTAATTCGGCTCTTGTCTTAAGCGGCTGTGATTGATTAGAGGCCCACGCACCGATCTGACTTCCCCGCGCTCTGGTCGCAAAATAAGCATCACTCATGGAAGGGCTTATTTTATCTACATCACCGACAATTCTCACCTGCCGGCGCAAAGATTTCCAATGCAAGCAGGCAGCTGCTTTTTTAGTAGCTATGAGTTCTTGGCCTTTTCGGCCTGTATAATTTGTGAAAAAGATAAACCCAGCTTGTGACCATTGTTTCAGCAAGACAATACGCACAGAAGGCATGCCATTCTTGTCTACAGACGCAATTGCCATAGCATCTGGGTCATTAAGCTCGCTGGCCTCAGCTTCTTTATACCATTCATCAAACAATTCAAATGGATTTTTATCAAGGGTATCATTATGAAGAACGCCTTCTTGAATCTTGCTCATAACTTGCTCTCTACTCATTGAATGTATTCACAGAATTAGACAAATAAACCTGTTTCACCTCAGGTCAATATCTATCTAATATCTAGAGTGATGTTTGCCTGTTTCAACGATGCAAATTCCCGTTGCCATACTATTGCCATAAATAGGTTCATAATTATATATAACAGTATGTTTAAATAAGAAGTAAACTCAATGGAGAAATCTAGATGATCAAAGCGATATATTTTTCTGCGGCTGCATTGCTGTTCTTAAGCTCTGGTCCGGTTAGCGCTACCACTTCTTCTGAAACTGTTTTGGGTGAGGTTATAAGCGTGATGGAGAGAACCCGCGAAGTAATCAGGCAAACCCCTTTAACAGAGCGCGTATGTGAAGATAAAGATGTGCCTGTCTATGGCAGTAATGGACAACAGAATAACGATCTCGGTTCTATGATTATCGGCGGGATTATTGGATCTGCTATTGGAAATAAAATGTCAGACTCTGGAGGGGCAGGTGCTGCGGGCACCGTTGCTGGCGCTATACTTGGTAAAAAGACAGCAGATGAGGTAGGTAAGAAAAACCAAGAAATAGTAGGATATAATAGAACACGCTCCTGCGAAAATGTAAAAACCGTAAACCAGCAAACTATTCAAGAAGTTATTGGATACCGGCTTACCGTTAATGTTGACGGCAAAATGATTGATATTAACACACAAACAAAGTATCTTCCTGGAAGTCAAATTACGGTCACAAAAACAGTAAATTATTCGCTTCAATAAGTATAAATAAGAGTGATTTAAATATATGAGTTCTTGCGGCCTTATTTAGGTTTACTGTACATAGATAGTATTATTATTATTATTTATTATTAATGGTCACTGTCTGATGATTATAAATATAAAATTATAAACTAAAGTGAGGCTTAGGCAGATATAATGAACAACTCACAGGGAATATTAGCAGGTAAAAAAGGCCTGATAATGGGCGTTGCCAATAACCGTTCTATTGCATGGGGCATTGCGTCCGCAGTTGCCGCCCAAGGCGCAGAGCTGGCATTTAGCTACCAAGGGGATGCTCTGAAAAAAAGGGTGGAGCCGCTTGCCCAGTCTGTTGGCAGTAACCTTGCGCTAGAATGTGACGTGACTAGTGAAGAATCAATGGATTCGTTATTCTCAAAATTAAAATCTGAATGGGGCAGCCTTGATTTTTTTGTTCATGCGATTGCCTATTCTGACAAAGAGGAATTAACCGGATTATATGTTGATACAAGCCGGGATAACTTTAATCGTACAATGGATATCTCAGTATATTCTTTTACAGCACTTGCCAGACGCGCTTCTGAAATGATGAATGATGGTGGCGCAATGTTGACTTTGACCTATTATGGCTCTGAGCGTGTGATGCCTCACTATAACGTAATGGGCGTTGCAAAGGCAGCACTTGAAGCCTCTGTTCGATATTTAGCTGTTGACCTTGGCGGGCGCAATATTCGGGTAAATGGTTTATCAGCAGGTCCGATGAAAACATTAGCAGCTTCAGGTATTGGCGATTTTCGATATATTTTAAAATGGAATGAGTATAATTCCCCCTTAAAACGCAATGTGACTTTAGATGATGTTGGGGGTGCTGGATTATATTTGTTATCGCCTCTCTCCTCTGGAGTGTCTGGCGAAACTCACCATGTGGATTGTGGATATCATGTTGTTGGCATGAAAGCAGTGGATGCACCTGACATATCTGTTGTGAAATCAGATGACTGATAACAGGTTCGGAAAACTATTTTCCTTTACCAGTTTTGGTGAAAGCCATGGCCCTGCAATTGGGTGCGTTGTTGATGGGGTTCCCCCTAGGCTTAGCCTTGCACCAAACGATATTCAACCTTATTTAGACCGAAGAAAGCCTGGACAAAATCGTTTTGTAACGCAGCGCAAAGAAGCAGATGAGGTAGAGATATTATCTGGTGTTTTTGAGGGTATGACAACCGGAACTCCTATCTGTCTGTTAATCAAAAATACAGATCAGCGCTCAAAAGATTATGGTGATATTGCAAAACAATTCAGGCCAGGCCACGCTGATTATACCTATTTTGAAAAATATGGCATTAGGGATTATCGCGGTGGCGGTCGCTCATCTGCACGCGAAACAGCTGTAAGAGTTGCAGCAGGGGCAATTGCAGATATTGCGTTATCTAGAATATTAGGGGATTCTTATAAAATAAAGGCCAGCGTTGTCCAAATTGGGCCTCATAAAATCAATGCTGACAGGTTTGATGAGAATGAGATTAATAATAATCCGTTTTTCTGCGGCGATGCAAAAGCAGCACTTGAATGGGCAGATTATCTTGATGATATTCGCAAGAGCGGATCTTCAGCAGGTGCTATTCTAGAAGTAATAGCAACAGGCATTCCAACTGGTATTGGACAACCTCTCTATGGCAAGCTTGATTCAGAAATCGCATCTGCAATGATGTCTATAAATGCGGTTAAGGCTGTTGAAATAGGCGCTGGATTTTCATTGTCTGAGGTACCGGGCGAGGTTGCAGGTGACGAGATGCAAATGTCAGATGGCAGAGCTGAATTCTTATCTAATAATGCGGGCGGAATTTTAGGCGGAATATCGTCTGGAGCGCCTATAACAGCTCGTATTGCTATCAAGCCTACATCATCTATTTTAACAACACGCAAATCCATTGATACAGATGGAAATAATGTTGAATTAATGACAAAAGGGCGGCATGACCCGTGTGTTGGTATTAGAGGCGTTCCTGTAGTTGAGGCTATGATGGCCTGTGTTCTGCTCGATCTTCTAATGCGTCATCATGCTCAGACTACTATTTTACCTGATGCATAAAAAATAGTTACCGAAATGCAGCTACCACAGTTTCGCGGTTTCCATCAGGGCCCTCAATAGGGGATGGACAGGTGCCTCTAATATGCCACCCGTGCTCTTGTAAAAAGTTACATATAGAATTTTCTGCCAGATTTCTGGCATGTTCATCACGTACAATACCGCCTTTACCAATAAAGGATTTTCCAACCTCAAATTGTGGTTTAATGAGCGCGAGTAAATCCGCCTGTGGTGATGCGAGTGCTAATGCAGCAGGAAGCGCTAGTTGCAAAGAGATAAAAGAGACATCACATACGATTATCGAAGGCGGTGTATCGATTATATTTTCGTTAAGCTGTCTTGCATTTGTCTTTTCAAGATTACGCACTTTAGGGTTTTTTCTGATGGTTTCGGATAGCTGGCTATGCCCGACATCTACTGCATAAATAATGGCGGCCCCGCGTTGAAGCAACACATCTGTAAACCCTCCTGTGCTTGCGCCAAGATCAAGGCAAATTTTATCTGCTATCTCGACTTCCTTGAAGTGATCTAGTGCGGCTGCTAATTTAAGCCCCCCTCTGCTTACATAATTCAAAATATCTGTATCTAATGATATAGGCGCATCAGCTCTAATCAGCTGGCCTGCCTTCTTAACTGGTTTTCCATCTACCATGACAGACGAATTTGAAATAATATCACGCGCTTTTTGCCTGCTAGGCGCTAAACCGCGAGCAACCATTACAATATCAACACGTTGTCTTTCACGAATGTGCACTATTTGCCATATTAATATTATCAGAAATCAGACTCTCTGCCTGCTGTAACAGGCTGGTAGCGTCTAGGCCAACAGTTTCTAGCTGAAAATCACGTTCTGCATGATCTATTACGCTGTCTGGCAGAGTAGCCGCACGCACCTTAACATTCGAATCCATATGACCTGCATTTACAAGATACTGCATTACCTGAGCTGCAAACCCGCCAGCGGCACCCTCTTCAACGATAAGCAATGCTGAATGCGTTTTGCATAACCTATCTAATAGATCTGTATCTACTGGTTTTGCAAATCGGGCATCAACAAGCGTGCAATTTGCACCCTTCTTAGAAAGGCGTGCGATTACCGCCTCGCAGGTTGCAAGCATGGTTCCGATACTAACAATAGCAAGGGTTTCTCCTTCAGTGACAATGCGCGCTTTGCCAATAGCAAGGGGTTCTGGCTTTTCTGGAATCACCACCCCTGTTCCAGTACCGCGCGGGTATCTAACAGCTATAGGCCCATCATCATAAATGGCAGCCGTATAGGTCATATGCACAAGTTCAGCTTCATCTGAAGGGCACATAATAGTCATATTCGGAAGGCACGAGAGATAGGCAAGATCATAAATACCAGCATGTGTTGCGCCATCTGCCCCAACAAGCCCTGCCCTATCAATTGCAAACCTTACAGGCAGGTTCTGCAGACAAACATCATGAATAAGTTGGTCATATCCGCGCTGAAGAAACGTTGAATATATCGCACAAAATGGCCTCATTCCCTCAGTTGACATACCAGCAGCAAAGGTTACTGCGTGCTGCTCTGCTATCCCTACATCAAACACCTGATTTGGGCAGGCATTAGCCATTTTATTAAGCCCCGTGCCAGATGGCATCGCAGCGGTAATAGCTACAATTTTTTTATCTTTTTCGGCAAGGCTGGTAAGCGTATCTGCAAATACAGATGTATAGCTTGGCAGATTACCTGCTGGTTTCTTCTGCTCACCTGTAATAATGTCAAATTTTGGTACTGCGTGATATTTCTCACTATTCGACGCTGAGAACGGATGCCCCTTACCTTTTTCAGTTACGACATGCACCAATACCGGGCCTGTTATATCTCTATCTCTTAAATTTTTTAGGATAGGCAATAAATGCGTTAAATCATGCCCATCAATCGGCCCAATATGAAAAAAACCAAGTTTTGAAAATAAGGATTGGTTACCTGTTATCTCGCGCGCTAGATTTTTAGCTTTTTTGGCGGCTTGTCCAATTTCATCGGGAAATCTGTTTGCAACTTCTTTGACAAGATCGCGAATAGAATGGTACGGGCGAGAAGTAATAAGCTCAGACAGGTAGGCTGATAGCGCGCCAACTGGTTGTGCGATGCTCATATCATTATCATTTAAAATCACTATCATATCAGATTGTGATGCGCCTGCATTATTCAATGCCTCATAGGCCATTCCAGCAGACATTGCGCCATCACCGATAACAGCGATAACATGATTGCGCAGCTTCATAACGTCGCGCGCCACAGCCATCCCGAAACCAGCAGAAATGGATGTAGAGCTATGTCCAGCACCAAACGGGTCAAATTCAGACTCGCTTCTTTTTGTAAATCCCGATAATCCGCCCTGTTGGCGCAGGGTCTTCATTCTATCACGCCTGCCTGTTAGAATTTTATGAGGGTAAGCCTGATGACCTACATCCCAAATTAATCTATCATGCGGTGTATTAAAAACATAATGCAGCGCTACCGTAAGCTCGACCACACCTAGTCCTGCCCCAAGATGCCCCCCTGTTTGCGATACAGCTGCAATTGTCTCATCTCTTAGCTCGCTCGCTAATTGACTTAACATTGTCTCAGGCAATTGACGTAAATCATCTACCGTTTTTATTTTATCTAATAAAGGTGTTTGTAAATCAGACAAAAGGTACAGTCTCCTGATTAACGTAAATTTTTGTTTAATGTGTCCTGTTTATCGTAAACTTTGCTAATAAATGTAATTGAATAGCATGCTCTTGATAGTCTTGCAAAGAATCACATGCTTTTTCAGCAAATTCTTGTGCTTTCTTAGCAGCGCCACCCAGACCATAATGCCCCACATAGCTCGCCTTACCTCGAATGTTATCCTGCCCAACTGGCTTTCCAAGCTGGGTTTCACTTCCCTGATAATCAAGTAAATCATCTGTTATTTGAAACGCAATTCCTAGGTTTTCCGCATAGTTGGACAAAGCCTTAATGAGTGATTTATCGCCGCCACCAACAATGCCGCCCATAACAGCTGAAGCTGTAATTAATGCGCCTGTTTTGAGCGCCTGCATTTGGGTGACTTCAGTTATATCATATGTTTTGGTTTCTGCCTCAAGGTCAAGCATTTGACCTCCTGCCATGCCAGAAACGCCTGCTGCCATCGATAAACACCCAATAAGCTCCATTCTTTGTTCAGCCAATAATCCTAATTGAGGCTCGCACAGAACCTCAAATGAAGCTGTTTGCAATGCATCTCCTGCTAATATGGCTGTCGCCTCGTCAAATTTTTTGTGAGTAGATGCGATCCCGCGCCTTAAGTCTGCATCATCCATTGCGGGAAGATCGTCATGAACCAGTGAATAAGCATGCAAGAATTCAACTGCGACAGCAACGCCAATTGCGGCGTCTGCTGTGTTTTTGTGTGAATATTTATGTGCCATTCTAGCAGAGGCGCATACAAGGCCAGCTCTCATTCTTTTGCCGCCATTCAGACTTGCATATTCCATGGCTGCAAGCAGTCTGGGCGCCAAAATCGCCTCATCTGATTTTTGATAGAGCCACTTCTTTATCCAGCCATCTACAGCTTTTGCATCAGATAACAGCCATTCCAATGATTCAGCCATTGATTATTCGTTATCGAAGGGCTCAGTAACAGCGTTTGAACCATCTGTTGGGAATTGAATTTTCTCAACCTGCAACCGTGCTGATTCAAGGCGCTGCTGGCACTGGTTTTTTAACTCAATACCCCTGCTATAGGCGTTAATCGCATCATCAAGAGACGCATCTCCTGCTTCTAACTTTTGAACGATTTGCTCAAGTTCAGAAAGTGCCTGTTCGAATGTAAGTGAGGAGGCCTCTGCGCTCATTTTAATGTTCACTCTTTATATCAAAAATGGTTATGATTTTTAGGTATCTTATTCGTCATTAATCGTACCAGCAACTGATTTTATCAATTCTGCTAGTCGTTTTCTTACATTTGGCTCTGATATTGAATAATAGGTGCGCACTAATTCAAGTGTTTCACGCCTTGCCATCGGGTCACGCTCAAAATCATCTTCAGGTGCTTTTTGCGTATCCCGACTTATTTTTCTGGGCGAAGCTAGTTTTGTCTGCGAAGACATATCATCAAAGAAATATCCAATTGAGGCGTCAAGAATTTGGGATATGTCCCATAATCGAGATGCGCTAATACGATTTGCGCCTCGCTCATATTTCTGAACCTGCTGGAATGTTATGTTAAGAGCAGCCCCAAGCTGTTCTTGTGATAGACCAAGCAATGTTCGCCTAAGACGCACGCGTTTTCCAACATGCATATCGATAGCATTATTATTGGTAACTCGGAAATTCTTATCTTCGTTTTCTACTTCCATTTTAATCTCACAATTACCTTACTATATTTAGCCGAGGTGAATTGTAATTTGCAAGGCATTCAATAAGGTTATGCTGATATACTCTCAAATTATATCCTTCAAGATTACAAATTCTATTAATGCTGGTACATATGGTTCATCTGAAATGGTAACTTGTAGGTTAGATTGCTTGCAAGAACAACATTAGATTGCGTAATGTGCCATTCTCAAAAGCAGAATGGCCTGCGTCATCTACCAATGTTAGCTTAGACTTACGCCCCCATATCTTATGCAAATTATACGCACTTATAGGGGGACAAATTACATCATGTCGGCCTTGAACAATGTAACAAGGCAGATGCTGGATAAATCGAACATTCTTGAGAATATGATCTGTAGGCATAAAACAATTATTCATAAAATAATGCGCCTCCAGAACCGCCATGCTAATAGCGGACTGCCCAGCATCACGTGTTTCAGCATGCAATGTGGCGCAAGAATTCTCGTAAGATGCAAAGAATTTCGCGGCTTCGTTACGAATTTTCTGATTATCACTGGTTAATCTTTTGTGATAGGCCAATAATATATCATGATGCTCTTCTTCTGGTATGAAGGATACAAAACGCTCATGAGCCTCTGGGAAAAACCGCTTCATCTCGTATAAATACCAGTTAATTTCTGAATCGGTACCTAAAAAAACGCCTCTTAGAATGAGGGCAGAGACAAAAGCCGGGCTATCTATCGCATAGGCAAGGGCTAGCGTGCTGCCCCAAGAGCCCCCGAACAAGGCCCATTTCTCAATCTCGAGTGATTGACGCAGATAATTAATATCCGATATCAGATCTTGGGTTGTATTATTAACTGTTGAACCATAAGGTTTTGAGCGACCAGAGCCACGTTGGTCTATAAAAATTACTCTGAATTTTGTAGGATCAAATAGTCGCCTGTGAGCAGGTGAGCATCCAGCGCCAGGCCCGCCATGCAAGAATAATATAACCTTGCCAGCAGGATTGCCTGTTTGCTCATAGTATATTTGATGATTATCCCGTTCAAAGAAACCACTATCAAAGGGCTCTATAGCAGGAAAAAGATGTATAGCTGAATCGTAATCCTGACGCATAAATTTGCCTTGCCTATTAGACGTGTATTTTTACACTAATGATGACTCCAGCAAATCTTTATGGGATTCGGTACTAGATTGCAAAGATTGTTTTAATTTAATAAGCGCACGATGTTCAATCTGGCGCACTCTCTCTTTACTAACACCAAGCATATTGCCCAACTCTTCGAGGGTCGTTCCCTCCTCTTTGAGACGGCGTTTGAGTATAATAAAACGCTCTCTTGTTGATAACTCATTAAGGGCCGCATTTAACCATTTCGACATTACGCGTTTATCATGCCCTGCAATTGTAACCTGTTCTGGTGTGGGTCTTGAATCAACAACAAAATCGATTGCTTCGGTTTCTGCGTCTGCCGTTAACAGCGCGTTCAAGGACTGATCGCCACCTGAAAGTCGTTGTTCCATCACAATCACATCTTTGACTGTAACGCCAATGGTATCTGCTATTTTCTGTCGTCCCTCATCGGTTAGCGCGCCGCCATCAGCCTCGCCAATCTGTGCGCGTAGTCTGCGCAATTTGAAGAATAGCGATTTATGGGCGGCTGTTGTACCTGTTCTCACAATAGACCAATTGCGAAGAATATGATCTTGGATAGAAGCTCTAATCCACCAAGCAGCATAGGTTGAGAACCTAACCCCTCTTTCAGGATCAAATCGGCCAGCAGCCTGCATCAATCCAATATTGCCTTCTTGGATCAGATCGGCATTTGCCAGACCATAATGTTTATATTTGGACGCGGCGCTTACGACCAAGCGAGCATAGGCCATTACCAATTCATGCATTGCTTTATGATCGTTATTATCACGCCATTTGCGTGCAAGTTCGACCTCAAACTCACGCTCCAACAAAGGGAGTTGCATTGCTTTTCTAATAAACCTGTTTTCCGAGGTTTTAACCGGGTCTGATACGTCTGACATCGTAAGCTCCATACTTGTTACTTATCATTACGTACGGATATTCAATACAGATCATCGATAATCTGTAAAAATCAAAATTCGACTTTTATCTTAAGATTCTTGATGGTTTTTTAAATGACAGCGATTTCGGCACTTATCGAAATTTAAGCAGCATCCATAAGATCTTCTAATCTTGTAGCTGCTGATTCCTGATCAATTTCTTCTATTGCTGCAAATTCACGAGCCAGCCTATCTAACGCGGCTTGATACATTTGACGCTCGGAATAAGATTGCTCGATTTGCGGATCACGTTTCCGCAAGTCACGCACTACTTCAGCAATTGAAACCGGATCTCCTGATTTAATTTTTGCTTCATATTCCTGAGCGCGGCGAGACCACATGGTCCTGCGAATCTTTGCTTTGCTTTTAAGCGTGGTAATGGCATCATCCATATGTTTTCTGGACGATAATGTGCGCAATCCCAATGTTCGCGCTTTTTCCAAGGGCACCCGAAGTGTCATACGATCCTGCTCAAACCTAATAACCATAAGCTGAACATCCATCCCAGCTATTTGGGATTTTTCTGTTCCCAAAATTTTGCCGACACCGTGTGTTGGATAGACTACGAAGTCCCCATCTTGATACGTAAATTCTTTAATTTTTGTCATTATTCCAAATCAAATGCACTTTTAATTAAGCGCTATTTTTATCTCTTTATTGGTGTTAAGCGCGTAATCGCCCTAATCAAAAACCGGTAATTTTTGATATTTTTTCCTCTTAAAACAATACCATAATCTGAACCATTTTACAAATCATTGTTTGTTCTAGTGCCGCAAGGCTAGTTTTGGGAAGCTGGTTTATCAATAAAAAGGGTTTTGAATTTATTGGCTTTATCTAGATTTTCATCCGCATCAGGCAGGGGATCACGCCGCTCTGTAATATTCGGCCAGATTGAACTTTTCTCCAAATTAAACGGCACCCAATCAGCCGCGCCATTTTCGGTATCTGGAAGGATTGCTTCTGGCGGACATTCTGGCTCACAAACCCCGCAATCAATACATTCGTCTGGATGTATCACAAGCATGTTTTCACCCTCGTAAAAGCAATCTACCGGGCACACTTCAACACAGTCCGTATATTTGCACGATATGCATTTATCATTCACAATATAGGTCATTTTACCCTCATTCACATTCTAAGACGTACTATGATATCGCATAAAACATCTCTGTAATTTAGGCAAGACGTGTTCTTGCCTGTTGTTTTGCTTTTCCAGAATCTACGTCCGATACAAATAACAGCCCCGATAGTCTTCTCATTAAGTTTGATTCCAGCTGGTCAATCTCATCATCTGCTAATACAATTTGCCACAACATAGATAAGATATATATCCGCTCTTCATAATCACAAGATTCTCTAATCTGCTTTGTTAAACTATGAAATTCATGTTTATGCCCTGCATCCTCACTCAGTTTTTGTATTGTCTGGGTTGCTTGCGCCTCAGATATATCAAAAAAGCTGCAAATGGCGTGTTTTGTCTGCTCAATTTCTGCGCTATCAATTTGGCCATCTATCATTGCCGCTTCTAAGAGCAATGCTGAAACAGCTTCCACAAGATTATCATCTTGCTCATGCGGATGCGGGTTATCTGATGATACCCAGTTTTTAAGAAATTCGATCACAGCATTCTCCTTAGATTTATTCTTTGAAATTTATTCTTTGAAATTTATTTTTTGCTTATGGCACAAAGCTATCTTTTAATCGCTCTGTTTCTCGTCGTTGCTTTTTCGTAGGTCTACCCGTTCCTGTCTCACGCCTCTCAAAATCCACATCTTTGTTTTTATCTTGTTTATTTGACTCTGAGATTATTGGTGAAAGGTCTTCATATAACGCTATTGCCTCTGGTGCTGGGCCTCTTCTTTGGCCGATTTCCAATATTTTTATTACTCTTACATGTTTGGCTTGCGGGAAAGTCAGAACCATTCCAATAATTGCTGTTCGGTGCGGTTTGTTAGTAATGTCACCATTTATACGTAGTTTTCCAGACTGGATTAATTTAGTTGCCTGTGTTCTGGTTTTAAAAAACCGTGCATACCAGAGCCATTTATCCAGCCTTGTTATCGTCTCTTCAGTCATTTATTTATTTTTTTAGGTTGGCAAGAATTGCAAATGGGGAATGCGGATTTACGTCCACTGGTTTTGATGCTTTATTTGCAGCCTTTTGATGGTTTGCTTTTTGGTGAGACCCTTTTTGATTATTGTTCCTCTTAAAAGGTTTTTGGGATTGAGCGCCCCCTTTTTTATTCTGGTTTTGTTGTCTGCCTGCGCTCTCACCTGATTTAGCGTTACTCATCCGTCTGTTATTTTGTCGCTGCTTTTTAATAAAAACAGGAATTGCTGGCTTTTCGGGGTCTTCTGCTGGCTCTTCTCTTACCTTTTCAAACCCTAACCCCACTATCATAGAGGCCATAATATCTCTGCCGACCCCTGCAAGAGACAACATCTCATCTGTAATACCAAACTCGCCAGACCTTGCAGCAGTCCTTACAAGGGCTGCAACACGCTCTACCATATCAACGCGCATTACCTTATCCCCAATTCGCCGATAGCCTGCTGATAGCCAGTAATTATCAGCAATACCCTCAACTAGATCAATGGAGACTCTGCCTTCAGGTGGAGGACCACAGGCTGGAAAATCTTGATTATAAATCGAATATAGCATTACCCGTAATTTAATAGCTGCAGGCTTAAGCAATTCAGGCATAAAGACTGTTTCAGTGCCAATGCGAATTCCTGCTCTGGCTAGAAACGGCTTGTCGCTATCTGGCATTTCTTTTAATTGATCTGAAATAAGGGTTCGGCTCATTACCCCTAAATTTTCATAAAGCCGAAACATGATGCCCCGCGCAATCCCGCTCATCATAGGGGCTTGCTGTATTGATGCTTCTTGGCCCGTCTCATCAGAATGGCCTGGCTCATCAGAATCGATAGGCGCCTCGATAAGATTATTTTCTGGTTGCTTAGCGTGTGTGGCTTGTTGCGTATTTAGGGCAGCAGCATCATTTTGAATGGGCTCGGCCTTTGATTGCGGTAACACCTCAACCTCAGATATCTCTTTCTGTTCTGTCTTATTATTCTTGGCCTTACTATCAGCTAGATCTATGTTTTGAAGTTTTAATAAATTTCCAAGAAGCGTATCCACCTGCTCCTTAAAAATAGCTGTGAGCTTTTCTTTAATGCGCTGTTTTTGATCTATGGACAGCAATTCACTATCAAAAACCTCTACTCTTGGTGAATATAGCTGCTCCGATTTTACAAGCCTAGCAATGTTAGTATCACGCCAATTAACGCCTGCCTTTTCATCTAATTTAAAGGCTCCTTCTGCTGAAGCAATAACCGCTTTAACACGCCTTTCAATTTCATCTGGCAATGCTTTGCGCGCTGCAGCCAAAATCATGGCTTTTTCGTCATTTTCAGAGATGGCTGGAAGAAATGTAAAACCGTTAAGGGTTCCTACTTCCTCTCCTTCCACTATCACTGTTCCGTCCATTTTTACAGATGAGATCAAATTAGTTGCTTCCTTTAGTCGTCTTGATAAATGTGCTGCGCGTTTATCTACAAAGCGCTGTGTTAATCTATTATGTAGCTCGTCTGATAGTCTATCTTCAATTGTTCTTGCTAGATGTTGCCATTCTTCTGGCTCATCCGTCCAGCTTGTTTTATGTGTAATATAGGTCCAAGTGCGTATATGCGCAATTCTTGTCATTAAAGCATCTATATCTCCATCTAGTCTTTCAAGATGTGATAGCTGAGTTGCAACCCATTTTTTGTCAAGTTTTCCACTAGTCGCTAAATTCATATATATTCGGGCAAGCATAACGGTATGACTATCTGTCATCATATTACGGAAATCAGGAATTTGGGCTACATCCCATAATAGTCTTAGCCGTGTTTTGTTACTCGCAAGCTCGGCTATATCAGGGATAACGGCGAGGGCTTGCAATGTTAGATGATCTATCGCATCTGCTTTTCGAAGTAAAAATGGCTCTGGCGCAGGTGCGTCCAAGGAGCTTAAAAGACTCCTAAGACTCTCAAAAGAGAGCTTTCGATTACGCCAATAAAGCTGCCTGTGAGGGGGAAAGATATGATTCTCAATAGCATCAATCATATTATCTTCTAATGGGCGGCATCCTTGTGTTACACCAAATGTTCCATCTTGGGTGTATCTGCCGGCACGACCCACGATTTGTGCCAATTCAGCTGGATAAAGGTGGCGCATATGCTTGCCATCAAACTTGGTATCAGCTGCCAGCGCAACATGCTGAATATCCATATTCAAACCCATGCCGATAGCGTCCGTTGCAATCAGAAAATCAACCTCGCCAGACTGATACATATCAACTTGCGCATTTCGGGTTCTAGGCGATAATGCGCCCATTACCACAGCAGTTCCGCCGCGCTGTCTTCTAACCGTCTCTGCTAGATGATATACATCAGGCGCACTAAAGGCGACGATGGCAGACCGGCGCAACAGACGCGTAACTTTTTTCTGACCACTATAAGTCAGTCTAGACAATCTCATTCTGGTTTCGAAAACCGCCTCTGGAAGTAGCTTTTTGAGCAATGGGCGCATCGTCTCAGCCCCTAATAATAGGGTCTCATGCCTTCCTCTTGCATGCAAAATTCTATCCGTAAATACATGGCCTCTCTGGCTGTCGCTTGCTAGTTGAACCTCATCTATCGCAAGACACTCAACACTCACCTCAAGGGGCATAGCCTCAACCGTGCAACAATAAAACCTAGCATGCTTGGGAAGAATTTTTTCCTCGCCTGTTATTAATGCAACCTGTGAGGCGCCAACTCTTGCCACCAGCCTGTCATAATTCTCGCGTGCCAATAATCTTAGAGGAAAGCCTATCATACCAGACTGGTACCCAAGCATTCTCTCAATAGCATAGAAGGTTTTGCCAGTATTTGTCGGGCCTAATAAAATAGTAATTTTTGGTGCATGTAGCATTCGACACCTAGTTGCCTAATTCATATTGACGGCTACGCTTGACTGTTTTGTGAGGTAGATTTGCCTAAGCTTACTGTATCCCTTGAGGTATTCTAGGCCAAAAATAAGCAATTAACATCATTTTATTGCACTGCTGTGAACCTAAATTTCCCCCAGCACCTGATTTATAAGATGCTAGGGGAAGTCATGAGTGCTTAAGCTGCCGCTAATTGACGTAAAACATAATGCAGAATGCCGCCATGACGGAAATATTCTGCTTCACCTGCGGTATCGATTCTTGCAAGCAAGGTAATCTGTTTTTCGGAACCATCTTCATAAGTAACCGTAGCCTGTAACTTTTTACCTGGAGTGACACCATCTGCAATACCCATGATATTCACAGTTTCAGACCCGCTAAGTTTTAGGGTTTCGCGTGTATCCCCATTCGTAAATTGAAGTGGAAGCACGCCCATACCAATAAGATTAGAGCGGTGAATCCTCTCAAAACTCTCAACAATAACAGCAGAAACACCCAGAAGCCTTGTTCCCTTTGCTGCCCAGTCACGACTTGAACCTGTTCCATATTCTTTGCCACCAACAACAACCAGCGGTGTTTGCTCGCGTGCATAACGCATGGCAACATCATAAATCGGGGCAACATCACCAGATGGTATATGAACAGCATAGCCACCTGTTGTACCTGAAGCAGCCTCATTTTTTAGCCTGATATTTGCAAATGTTCCTCGCATCATGATTTCATGATTGCCGCGTCTTGCCCCATAGGAGTTAAAGTCGTGCTGCGAAATCTGTCTCTCTGAGAGAAAATCACCCGCTGGACTATCCTTTCTGATAGCCCCTGCAGGGCTAATATGGTCAGTAGTGATAGAATCTCCCAAGACTGCAAGAATGCGCGCCTGATTAATGTCACTGGCTGCATCTGGAACCTCTGCTGTCATGCCTTCAAAATAAGGTGGGTTTTGAACATAAGTCGAATCGCCATCCCAATTATAAGTCAGACTATTGGTACTTTGTATCTGCTGCCATTCGGCTGGACCTGTAAACACATCTGCATATCTGGATTGGAATAGCTGCCGGCTTACAACTGCATCCAGCTCAGCCCTGATAGCCGCATTTGATGGCCAAATGTCTGAAAGAAAGACTTCATTTCCATCCTTATCAGTTCCTAATGACTCTTGATTCACAACTTTGGTAACAGAACCTGCAAGAGCATAAGCAACAACCAATGGCGGTGACGCAAGATAGTTAGCAGCAACATGTGGGCTTATTCTGCCCTCGAAATTTCGATTTCCAGACAAGACGGATGTTACAATAAGATCTCCTTTTTCCACCGCATCTGCTAATGGCGGCTCTAACGGGCCAGAATTACCAATGCAGGTTGTACACCCATACCCAACCGTATTAAAACCAAGCGCATTTAAATGTTCAGACAAGCCAGCGGCATTTAAATAATCAGTGACGACTTGTGAGCCAGGTGCAAGAGATGTTTTAACCCATGGCTTTACCGTTAATCCGCGTTCATTTGCTGCCTTGGCAAGAAGCCCCGCTGCAATCAAAACTGATGGGTTTGATGTATTGGTGCAACTTGTTATTGCCGCAATTACAACATCACCATCTGTGAGATTATAGTCTTTTGATTCAACCATCTGAGATTTTGGTGTATCTCTTTTAGTTGTTTGCACCAAGGTATCAGCAAAGCTTTCAGCAACATTGCCTAATTCAACCCTGTCTTGTGGTCGCTTAGGCCCTGCAAGAGACGGCACAACCGTTGATAAATTCAAGGATAAGGTATCTGTGAAATGAGGTGCATCATCTGGCTGGTGCCACATCATCTGTGCTTTTGCATAGGCTTCTACCAATGCAATTCGTTGCTCTTCACGCCCCGTAAGCTGCAAATAATTTATTGTTTCACCATCAATTGGAAAAAAGCCACAAGTTGCCCCATATTCAGGCGCCATATTTGCGATTGTTGCTCTGTCAGCTAATGATAATTCATGGACACCTGGGCCATAAAATTCAACAAACTTTCCAACCACTCCTTTTTGTCTGAGTGCTTGCACTATCATTAAAACCAAATCCGTGGCAGTTGCGCCTTCTGGCAAAGCACCATCTAGATAAAAACCGATAACATCTGGAACCAGCATCGAGATGGGCTGTCCTAGCATCGAGCTTTCCGCTTCAATTCCGCCAACACCCCAACCAAGAACAGAAAGACCATTTACCATTGTTGTATGGCTGTCTGTGCCAACAACTGAATCAGGGTAAGCAACTGTCATATTCCCTTCTTGCTTAGTCCAGACTGTTTGCGCCAGATATTCCAAATTCACCTGATGACAAATCCCAGTGCCAGGAGGAACCACTCGGAAATTGCTGAATGCCTTCGAGCCCCATCTTAAAAACTCATACCGTTCGGCATTTCTCTCAAACTCTATTTGTGTGTTTTTTTCCAGTGAGTCACCACCGCCAAAATAATCAACCATAACAGAATGATCTATCACAAGATCAACAGGCGATAATGGGTTGATTTTTTCAGGATCGCCGCCAATAGCGCTCATTGCATCTCGCATCGCAGCTAAATCAACAACTGCCGGAACGCCTGTGAAATCTTGCATCAACACACGCGCAGGTCTAAACGCGATTTCATTCGCATCCCCCTTGTTATCAGCCCAATTTGCAACCGCAATAATATCGTCATCTGTAACGGTATCACCATCATGGTTACGCAACAGATTTTCCAAGAGGACCTTCAAAGAATAAGGTAATTTATGGATGGATGGATACGTTTTAGCCAGTTCAGGCAGTGAATAATAAGTATAGGTTTGGTCTGCGACCCCTAATTGCTGGCGGCATTTATCTTTTAATGTTTCTGTCATTAGTATCTCCCCCTAGTCTGTTTCATCACAAACAGGTTAATTGCACATTTTGAGTAATGGCCGGATGAGGTGCGCCAACATTCGGTCAGCGAGACTATAACGTAATGTGCATTTTTTTTCCAGATTAAACCCATGATTATTTGGAGGCATTATTTCACTCATTAAAAATCACCGCTCCTATTTTGGCACAAAATGACTAGACCCAATTGATAAAATCAGTTTACAAAATAGGTATGGTTGCACTCCAGTCGATTGATGATGAATTATTCCTGTCCAAAGTAAGCATCTTTCGTGGTCACAAATTAATCGTAGACGAGATATCATTTCGATTACCTGCTGGCGGCATATGCCTGCTTCAAGGGCCAAATGGAGCAGGAAAAACAAGTCTTCTTCGTGTTGTTGCAGGCTTCCTTCCTGCTAATGCTGGGGTGTTAAGTCTTGGCGCTCATTTGTTTAATCCGGTTACGTCAATCTTACCTATCTGGTATATTGGCGCGCCGTTCGGGTTTCATCCAAGCTTAACAGCTGCCAAAAACCTCTCTCAAATAGCATCTATGCGTAATCTATCGCTGCCTATCGATGATAGCTTTCATATTAAAGACTTTGCGGACCAGCCTTTGCGCACATTATCATCTGGTCAATTACAACGTCTTGCTCTCAGCCAATTACTTCTTCGAAAAGACAGCCATACGCCTGACCTCTGGTTGCTTGATGAGCCAAATAGCGCTCTTGATTCATATCATTGCCTTGTCCTTGAGACTATGATTGAAGAACATGTTCGCTCTGGAGGCCGTGTTATAGCTGCTACGCATCAGCCCTTATGTGAGCATCTCTCGCCAGAGATTATTCAGCTGGAGGCCCGAAAATGATGCTCATTTTCTGGCATTATTTCAAACGAGAGTTCGAGATAAGCATTTCTCAAGCAACTGATATCCTGAGCCAAATTGGTTTTTTCATGTTGATTATGGTGCTATTTCCGCTTGCTTTGGGCCCAGACCCAGACCAGCTAAAACAATTTGGAATCGCGATTATCTGGATTGCGGCCTTTGTATCAATTGTGCCCGCATATGAGCGATTATTCTCAGATGATTATACCCATGGATTTATTGAAAAAGCGCTTCATAACGCTCAGCCCCTTGGCTGTTATGCTGCTGCAAAATGTTTTTGCTTCTTTTTAGTTACAACCGTGCCTTTGCTTATTATCTTGCCTGTGATTTGCTTGATGATTGGCATTAATTCATCCTTGTATTTTGAGATAGCGCTATCACTTTTGCTTGGTATGCTTGGTATGACATTACTAGGCGGCATCGCCTCAGGGCTGGTGTTGGGAGCAAGAAGAGCTGCTATTCTAGGAGCTGTATTAATTCTACCCCTCAGTCTTCCGATATTGATTTTTGGAACTATGTCAGGATTAGCACTGATGGAATCAGAGCCCATAAAGCCCCATCTATATCTTTTGATAGCACTGGATTTATGCCTTATTGTCATCTCAATTCCTGCAATGCAGCTAGGCCTGAAAAACGCAATAGAAAATGATTAATGATTATGCTACCAAAACCTCGTTTCTCATTCTCTTCCATATCAGCAGAGAAGTGTTAAAAATGTGCATCAGCAAGGACACCTATGTTTGATTACTTTGCAAATCCAACTAGATTCAGCAAAATAGCGCGGCTGATATTGCCCTGGCTTGAAATCATATCCGTTGCGTGTCTTGGATATGGTCTGTATCTTGCTCTTTTAAGTTCACCTGCTGATTATCAGCAAGGCGATGCGGTGCGCATTATGTATATTCATGTTCCAGCGGCTTGGATTGCGCTCTCTAGCTATTTGCTGCTGGGTATATGTGCATTTTTCTTTCTTATCTGGCGACATCCGTTAGCGGAGATTGCAGCACGTTCTATTGCACCGATTGGAACAGGCTTTGCTGTCATAACCCTGATTACAGGTAGCTTGTGGGGTAAGCCTATTTGGGGTGTCTGGTGGGTTTGGGATGGCAGGCTTACTTCAATGCTGATTTTATTCTTTTTCTTTGTGGGCTATCTTGCACTCTCAAACGCATTTGAGCAGACAGAGCGAGGCGCAAGGCCAGCTGCTATCCTTGCTCTAATAGGCTGTATAAACCTTCCCATCGTTAAATTCTCAGTTGATTGGTGGCATACCTTGCATCAACCAGCAAGTATAATGCGCTCTGGCGGCATTGCGATTGACAGCTCTATGCTCTGGCCATTATTTACACTGTTTGTGGCGTTTCAGCTGCTTTTTATTGTAATTGTACTAACCCGTATGTTGACTGTTCTAAATGAGCGAAAACTTCAAAGCCGGATGATACGAAGCTGAAAATGGAGGCTGATTTTGTTTTCTGATTACACTTTTTATATAGGGGCCTGTTATTTTATATCGCTCATAACTGTGCTTATATTCTATATCCATGCAAAAATACGGTTATATCAGTCAAATCAAAACCTATCCAAGACTAGAACAGACTGACTTAGACGCGCTAATCCAAGCATTCTAAGCTTAACATAAATCAAACATAATGTTTTTTGGTGGCTTATGTTTGATTAAGCCTCGTGCGCCTGCCAGTTCGCTTGCGCTCAGTATGGCTTGACGCGCTGACGGTATTATCTATTAATTCACGGGGCGGCAGTTTGATTTCTGCGCTAAGAAACAAATAGGGGTCTGTTTTATGCGGAAATGCCATCGCGCGCACAAAATGATCCTGAAATGACGGCTCTATCGCTGTTTCAATCTTTTCAATGTGTCTAACCGTTTTTTCTATTTCAGCTCTTGCTGTCAGGCTTAACAAAGCCATTCTGGCACCCGCACCTGCTGAATTTCCTGCTGCAATCACATTATCTAGCGCACAATCAGGAACCATCCCTAATATCATCGCATATTTGGGATCGATATGAGTTCCAAATGCGCCAGCCAGCATTATTTTATCTACTTTTTCGACACCCATTTTATCCATTAATAATCGAAATCCTGCATATAAAGCAGCTTTCGCAAGCTGAATTGCCCTTACATCTGTTTGGGTTATCGCGATTTGGTCTGTAACCCTATATTGAAATGTACGCCCTGTTTTTTCTATCCGTTTGGTCTTGGAGGATAACTCCCCATTTATCACCCCATCTTCAGAAATTATTCCGCTAAGATACATTTCTGCCAATATCTCAATGATGCCAGAGCCGCAAATACCTGTTATCCCTGTTTTTTTCACATCCTCCTGAAATTCTAAGCTATCAGACCAATTATCTGAGCCTATTACTTTAAACCTTGGCTCATAGCTATTTGGGTTTATTCTGACCCGTTCAATCGCGCCAACAGCCGCACGTTGCCCTGCCGAAATTTGAGCTCCTTCAAAGGCTGGACCAGTAGGCGAGGATGCCGCCATTAGATGATGGCGATTGCCCAAAATAATCTCCGCATTTGTTCCAACATCAATGAGTAAGGTCATTGCCTCTGAATTATGCGGTGCTTCTGCTAATACCGCCCCTGCGGCATCTGCGCCAACATGGCCTGCAATGCAAGGCAACACATAAACACGTGTCGCCATATTCAAGCTTAATCCAATCTCATGAGCGGCACAATTAAACGCTGTATCAAATGTCAGTGCAAAGGGCGCGCCGCCAAGTTCAACAGGGTCTATCCCAAGCACCAAATGATGCATAACAGGGTTCCCAACCAAGACAATCTCGAAGATATCCTGTACGTCTAAATCTTGTTTAACCGCAGCAGTTTCAATAAGCTGTTGGAGGCCATCTTGAACCACTTTTGTAAGCTCGTCAGCACCCCCCTTATTCATAAAACCATAGCTCACTCGGCTCATTAAATCTTCCCCGAACCGAATTTGTGGGTTCATCATGCCGCTTACTGCTAGTATCTCACCTGAATTCATATCACAAATCTGAGCTGACATTGTGGTGGAGCCAATATCAATAGCAACCCCTAATATCTGTGTTTTCAAACCAGGCATGACAGCTGCGATATGAGTGCCATCACGCAGCACGACCGTCACTTGCCAGTTGGCTTTCCTTAATGTTGCTTGAACCTGTTTTAGAACGGATAAATCTGCGGTAACATCAGCACTGCTAGATACGGACATGCGTTCTGGCCATTGTTCCATCAGGGCTTCTGCTATTCTGCGAAGGTCTCCTGACGGCTCATGCATATCAGGCTCTCTTACCTCGATAAAACACAACCGTGAGGGCGGGTTAACATCAACATGCCGGTTATCTGCTGCTTTTCGAATTAATTGCTGATGCATCTGACTAGCCGCTGGAACATCAATTACCAGATCATCAACTACTTCACACTGGCAAGCAAGTCTCCTGCCTTGCACAAGATTACGCTTATCTGCATATCTGGTCTCAGTGATTGTAGGCTTGCTGAGATGGGCACGAGAAGAGCTAACGCCATGTTTGTCAAATACGCCCTCTGCCACATCAATCTGACATCTGCCGCACATAGCCCGCCCGCCACATACAGAATCAATATCTACTCCTATCTGCCGCGCAGCTTGGAGCAGGTTAACCCCGACCTCTACCGCCCCTTGTCTGCCAGAGGGGGTAAAGATGATTTTGCAGTGTTTACCCTGTGTCACATCTTTGCTCTTTTTAGCTCCCAGAGCGACGACGGGTAGCACGGCGCTGACGCCCCTCTGCTCCAGGAATTATTGGCTCTCTGAATTTTTTAATCCATTTTCTGCATTCTGGATCAACGCCGTTCATCACATCCGCGCCTAATATCGCTGTCATTTCCTCTGGGTGAAGGGGATTCATAATTGCTGATGTCATCCCAGCGCCAGCTGCCATTGATAAAAACGCCGCATTCATGCCATGCCTGTTTGGCAGGCCAAAGGATATATTTGAGGCACCGCAGGTTGTATTAACCTGTAATTCTGTGCGAAGCCGCGTAATCAGATCAAGAGCCGACCTGCCAGCAAGATTAATTGCGCCCACTGGCATAATAAGCGGATCTACAATAACATCCTCTCTTTTGATTCCATAATCAGCCGCGCGCTCAACAATTTTCTTAGCAACTTTATATCGCTCATTTGGGTCTTCTGATATGCCTGTCTCGTCATTTGAAATAGCCACCACAGCTGCACCATATTTTTTAACAAGCGGCAGAACAACTTCCAATCGCTCTTCTTCTCCGGTAACTGAATTCACCAGTGGTTTTCCTTGATATACAGATAATCCAGCCTCAAGCGCCTCAACAATAGAGCTATCTATCGAAAGAGGTATGTCCGTAAATGACTGAATAAGCTTTATAGAATCAGCAAGGATTTTAGGCTCATCTGCAAGCGGAATACCCGCATTAACGTCTAACATCGTAGCGCCAGCATCTATCTGGGCAACCGCGTCGGATTGAACTCTGCTATAATTCCCATGTGCCATTTCTTCAGCAAGTAATTTTCGCCCCGTTGGATTAATTCTCTCCCCAATTACGCAAAAAGGAGCCTCAAATCCAATAATAATTTCTTTGGTTGCAGATGATATAATTGTACGTGTCATAAACTCTCTTTCTTGTTTACTCCCAAAGCATGCCTGTTTGCTATTAGACGAGGTTTCTCATTGCGTCTCTAATATCTCAAACCCACCTTTTGGCGATAAATGTACGTTTCCATCACTGATGGCTTTTGCATATTTTGCTGTTTTCAAAAACCCGCCAAACGGATAATAATGGAAATGTTTAATAAGACATTGATGGTCTGCTGCCATCCCCTCTGCCAGTCCTGAGAGCAGCAGATGCGGTGATTGTACAGTCATTAATTTAGCGACATTTCGCGCCTGTTTGGCAATGAATTTCATGGAGGGGCCAATCCCTGATATCTGTGCAAATCGAAATAATGTTTTAATGGTGGCAGGACCTGGAATGCCAATTCGAATTGGCAATTGATTGCCGTCTTCACGCACTCTTTTTTCCCATTCCAGCACCATATCCGCTTCAAAACAAAACTGAGTTTCGATATACATCTGTAAATTTTCTTTTACGGCAAGTTCATTTTTTTCATGAAGTGCGTGTCTAACCGCATCATTTGAAATATCTGGCGAGCCTTCTGGATGGCCAGCAACACCGATTTTAAAAATACCATTCGATTGCAGAATTCCCGATTTCAGAATTTGAAGGCTACTATCAAATTCTCCAACTGGTTTATCCACCCCTCCGCCGATAACAAGAACCTCTGATACATAAGCCTGTTTTGCAAGAGCAGAAATAATATCTTGCAAATGCGCCTTATCTTTAATGGAGCGCGCCGCAATATGAGGTATCGGTATCATTCCCTCTTCATGAAGCCGACATGCAACTGCTAGAGTATCAGCAGGGTCAGACCCTGGCAAAAAAGTCACATTCACGCATGTTTGAGGCTCAAGCACATCTGCAAAACTTTCAACCTTACTAGCGCCTGTCGGGGTTACCTCTATTGACCAGTTCGCTGCTGCAGATGATAATTTATCAATGGTTAATGACATAAAATTTGACCCCAGTATTTTTTGACTTGTGATGTGTAGGATATTTCAGGCCATTCTGTTGCCAGCTAGCGTCAATCTTCTGCTTATTTTCGACACTTTATGAATAGAATTGACCCTTTTTTGAGATAATTTAGAAATTAGTTATTCAGCAGATTTAAATCCGCCATTCGCTATCAACGCACGCAACTTTGCCGGGTTGAAATCATGTTCTATTTGAGCGGCCAAGGTTTCAGCTTCTTGCTCTAGCAAATCTGTGCACGCAGATGGCGTACCCCGGTGCCAGTCTTCCAGATAATCATCACTCTTATCTGCACCTGCGCGCATTGCTGCTTCATCTATAGCAAGAGCAAAACGTCGATGCAATTCACGTTTGGCCTGTGTGCGATTCCTGCCCCTACCAGATTCTGCAACAATTTGTGCCGGGATATCGCGCCAATATATTACCAGTATTTGTGCCATCTTTGTTTCATCTTTAAGATAACAGCCAAAGCTAGAATCTAATTAGCAGAGAGAAATTACCCAACTTCTGCAGTGTGCATTTTTTGCGCAATAAGTGCTTTTGCTGTATCGACAGCAACTGCTGCGTCACGGCAATAGGCATCAGCGCCAACAGATTGAGAAAAAGCCTCATTTAACGGGGCGCCGCCAACAAGCACAATATAATCGTCACGAATGCCTTTTTCGATCATGGTATCAATTACGACTTTCATATAAGGCATTGTGGTGGTCAGAAGCGCGGACATACCCAGAATATCTGGTTTATGCTCCTCAAGAGCTTCGAGGTAGTTTTCAACCGGATTATTAATACCAATATCAATTACTTCAAATCCAGCTCCTTCCCACATCATTGATACAAGGTTTTTGCCAATATCATGAATGTCGCCTTTAACCGTTCCAATTACTGCCTTACCTACGCGAGGGGCGCCTGTTTCTGCCAATAAAGGGCGAAGAACAACCATGCCAGCTTTCATTGCATTTGCTGCCATTAGCACTTCAGGGACGAATAATATGCCATCCCGAAAATCTATCCCAACGATGGTCATCCCCTCCACCAAAGCCTTGGTCAAAACATCATATGGGGTCCAATTTCGGCTTAACAGAATATGCACACTTTCTACAATTTCATCTTGCAGACCGTCATATAAATCATCATGCATTTGCTGAACGAGTTCTTCATCGTCTAAATCAGCAAGGATAATCTCATCATCATCTGTCATCTAAGCCTCCAGCTAGGCTAGTTTTTTTAAGTCTTGTTAAATTTAACCGACAATTATTTACCGACAATTATTTACCAGCAATTATTTACCAGCAATTATGTTATGTATGATTTTATCTCAAAGCAGGTTTTTTAAAAAACATCCAAAGAAGCATACATCAATCAATAATTGCGCCCTATAATTATATCAATGCTGGAATATTGAAATAAATTTCCATTAAAAACGTCTTATTTTATGATTTTCACGACACATCAAAAAACAGTGTGCCCCTAATGAAATTACTAGCGCTTAGGAGCTGGGTTTATCCTCGTCTGAAAACTTAGTCATTATTGGAACTGAAATAACAGCGAACACAAGTGAAATCCCTGTTAGTCCAAATGCTTTGAAGGTTACCCACGCATCTGTCGACAAGGACCGCCACGCTATTTCATTGGCGATAGCCGTAACCGCAAACATCGCAATCCAAACAATGCATAAATAATTCCAGCCTGCTGATGAGAGTGAAACTTGCTTTCCAAGAATGGCACGCATTGGTTGTTTTCCAAGGAGTTGCGCTCCTAAAAGTACAAGCGCGAAAAGTCCGCTAATAACGGTTGGTTTTATTTTTATAAAAAACTCATCTTCAAAAAATAAGGTTAATCCGCCAAAAAAGGCAACTGCGACACATCCAAGTGCCGCCATCATAGGTATCCGCCTATCCAGATGCCAGATTATACCAAGCGAGAAAATGGTAGCAACGATAAGAACAGATGTTCCCCAGAAAATACCCGCAAAATAATTAGTCCCGAAGAACAAAAATAGCGGTGCAAATTCTATCAATGGTCTGCTTGACTTAGTTTTGACATCATTATTTGAGTTTGAAATTTCTGCCATCAGGCAACCTCTCTATTGATTTGTGAGCAACAGAATTCCGCAGTTTCTCGCAGAATATCTGTATTATAAGGCTGCAATCTTGTAGCCTCTCCTAACTGCCGGCGCCAATATTTGGCCCCTCGCTCGCCTGTAAATAATCCAAGCATATGCCTTGTTATTTGATGCAGATTACCGCCCTGTTCAATAACCATATCTGCATAATCAGCCATCGCAAAAGCAATAGCCTGCTTCTCAGCTAGTCTATTTCCGGTAGCATACGCATCAAGCTCTGCTAGAATAAACGGGGTTTTATAGGCGGCACGCCCCAGCATGACACCTTCAAATTCATTCTGTTTGCGAATAATCTCATCTCTATCAACCAGCCCGCCATTTAGGATAATGGTAAGTTCGGTGCGTGTTTTGGCAAGCTTTGCAACCCGCTCATAATCGAGGGGCGGGATATTTCTATTCTCTTTAGGGCTTAGGCCCTTTAGCCATGCTTTTCGTGCATGAATATAAAAAATAGAAACCCCAGATGCCGCTATTTTATCTATAAAATTATCAAGACCAGAATCAACATCCATATCGTCTATACCAATTCGGCATTTCACCGTTACTGGCTTATCCGTTGCCTCTCTCATCGCAGAAACGCAGTCTTGTACAATCTCAGGCTCTGCCATTAAACAAGCACCAAACCTTCCAGATTGAACACGGTCCGAAGGGCATCCAACATTTAGATTAAACTCTGAGAATCCATATTCACTGGCATGTTTTATGGCTCTATGTAATTTTTCTGGCTCAGAGCCACCAAGCTGCAATGCAAGCGGATGTTCTGCATCATCATGGGCAAGAAACCTATGCGGGTCAGCATGACAAATCGCATCTGCGGTTACCATCTCCGTAAATAAAAATGCTGATGGTGCAAGCAGCCTGTGAAAATATCGGCAATGACGATTGGTCCAATCCATCATCGGCGCCACACATAATTGGCGATTTATCCCATCATCAAATTTAAGTGTGTGATTCATTTTGATACTTTAATTCTAACGGTTCTGTTTCATGCGCAAAAGTGCCGCTATCCTTAATTATACACAAAATTACAATGATAAGAAAGCTTGAATAAATCATAGCGCTTCTTAATCAATAAAAGATGCAACAGATGAAGATATTTGGTTTAACAGTATTTGGGGCTATGTGAGGGGCCATGTGAGGGGCTATGTGAAGGCCTTGGCACATGCGCTAGAACCGATAATCACCGATTTTTTTATTTAAAAAAAGATAAATTGAATTAGCGTGCGATCAGTCTATCTTTCGATAATGACAGAATTTAACAAATCTCTATTTTGGGGATTATTTTTTGCTAGTATGGCATCTGGGCTTGGCGGGGTCGGGCTTGCCGTTACACGATTGGCGTTACCTCAGACAGATCCGTTTAGTTTAAGCTTTCTTAGATGGTTTATCATGTTATTGGGGCTTGTTGCCTTTTCCGCAAGGGCTCTGTTAACAACGCGTTTCGCCCGCAAGGATTTTTTAAAGGTAAGCTTGCTGGGTATTGCCTATTTTTCAGGTTTTCCAATTTGTCTTACATTTGGACTTGAGTTTACTACTTCTGGCAGGGCAGGTATTGTGTTTGCAACCATGCCTGTTTGGACAATTATTATTGCTAGTTTTTTTCAGATAGAAAAATTAAACGCAACAAAATTTATAGCGATATTGCTTGCCTTTGGAGGGGTTGTTTTATCCCTCTCCTCAAACCTTAGTGATAATAATGGACAGATATTAACAGGAGATATCGTGATCATAATAGGGGTAATCTCGGCATCTATTTTCACTGTGTTTGCCAAAGGGCTGATTAAAAATTATGGCAGCCAGCCTGTTATGATTTATGCTCTTTTGTCTGGTGTTGTTTTTATGTTTCTCATCGCCTTATTATTTGGCTCACCGTTTGCCGGCTCTTTAGATTTCAATATAAATGGCTGGTTCTATGTATTTATATTGGGCATACCCTCTGGGGCTTTGATGATTTATTTTTGGGGGTTAGCACTTCGAATGATTTCCCCTACTCAGGCGGCGATTTGCAGTGGATTCAACCCCCTAACAGCCATTCTTGCAGGTGCAATTTTACTTGGTGAAGAAATAACAAGCGTATTCCTAATTGGCTTTTTATGTGTCATATCCGCTGTTATATTTTTGCAGATTGCAAATAAAAATGAGTAAGCTTAAACAGCGTTATTATTGTGATGCGGATAGTTACGAAAACTAGTTGCGCGCAAGGCAGAAATATATCTATTGTCAAGCTTGCAAGGACGATACAAATATAAAGTGCCCAGGAACGCATTTATGGATATTGAACATTTTATTTTTTCAGATGCGCCAGAGAGGGTTGGACCTTTTAGTCACGCTGTAAAAGCAGGTCATTTTCTATTTGTAACTGGACAAATGCCGACGCTCAAAAATGATAGGACAACTCTTATTTCAGGCGGTATAGAAGCTCAGACTAAGCAGGTAATGGAAAATTTAAGTGATGTGCTAAGAGAGGCCAAAACAGATTTCGATAACGTAATTTTTGCTAGGGTATATTTGGTTAACTTTCAAGATTTTGATAAAATGAATGCTGTTTATGAGCAGTATTTTGCCAAAGGAAAACTACCTGCAAGAACCTGTATTGGCGTAACAGGCTTAGCAGTTGGTGCCTCGGTAGAAATCGATTTTATCGTCGCGGTTTGATAATCATAATTTAACCTAACCATCATTCCATTTAATTTTATAGATAGCCTCATTTCTTCTCATAAAGGGCGGCGTAAATGGGGCATTATAGGTGGCCCGAATGGCTGGTTCAGAATAATTAATATTATTAGCGTCCAATGACTCGGTAAGGGATTTTGCATGTTTGTAAAAATTCTCTTCTGATGCTCTGCCTGAATACTGGATTGCGGCAAAATATCCGCTTTCCTGTTGCTTTATTCTGACATTCGGATTTGCTGGCTTTGGAGCTGTTTCAAGCGTAAAGCGATTTGGTAGAAAGAATTGCATCACATTTGTGTCTGAGTGATTAATACGTGTAACTGGCGTTGTCATTTCGATTTTAATTGAAGTAGCTGTATTTTCAGCAGGCACGGCTTGGCTATTAGCACCTGAAATATAGTTGAACAAATCACCAAAGCCGCTATTGACGCCTGTATATTCTACTTCTGCGACAAGAACTGGTTCATAATAACGGATTTCGTATATCTCATTTTTCTCTACCAAATGGTAGGATACTTCCTCACTAGCCACAGTGCCGCCCCCAATCGCAAGACAGAATATCATACCTATAATTCTACCTATTTTTTTCATTTATCCATATTTCATTTATCGGCGTTTCATTTACCGGCGTTTCATTTATCGGCAATAATTAGGCATTACACCCTCATAAAAACCTGCTTTGGTTTGCGCCTCTATATACAGGCCTTCTTCATCATATCTTTTGCATCTGCCGCAATAGCCCTGCTCTATAAGATAATTGGCTATATCGCCTTCATCAACAGCTATACATCTGCCGATAAGGCGATCATAAGAGGATTGACCATTAAGCTGACATACTACCTGCTCACCTATCAATGTGGCTTTAAGCATATCGCGCACATCCTGTCCTTTTTTTGTATCTAATTCATCACAGGTAAGCCCCTGAAATCGGATAGGAATTTGACCAACCTCGATTGTGTCTCCGTCTCTTACCTTTGTGACAGCCCCTTCTAATGTAGCTTGAGCAAGCAATGAAGGTGTCCATACAACACAGATAAGAAACATAAAAAATAGCCGCACTAACTTAACCCTGAACTAATATAAATATTATATTCAGTTAAATTAGCCTATATTTTTAAACAGACAACCTGTTTTGATGGCCTATTTTATTAGATAGATTAAACGGCCTATGATGCCGTAAATTAGCTTAAAAGCAGAATTACTTTTTTTCTAATATATCAAGGCGTGCTGATGATACTGCATTTGCATGAGCGTCAAACCCTTCATAGCTCGCAAATATGTGTGTCTTTGGCGCGGCCTCTGTGAAACCTGCCTTACTCACTTCTCCAATAGACACCGTTTTCATAAAATCCATCACCCCTAATGGCGAGTGAACTGCCGCCGCTCCAGACGTTGGCAACACGCAATTCGGGCCAAGCAAATAATTAGCAAGAGAGCCTGCACTATATGTTCCAAGCATAATTTCAGAAGCATTCACTATGGATGACAGGTAGCTATCTGCTTGTTCTGAGAGAATTTGCAAATGCTCTGGTGCATAGTCATTTACGAATTGAATAGCCTGTGACTTACTTTCAGCTATGACAATGCCGCCTTGACTGCCAGAAAGCACCGCCTGTGCAAATTTTGCCCGCTCTTCTGAGAGTTGGGAGAGATAAAATGGGATTTTTTCTATTATTTTTTCTGCCATTTGCTCTGACCACGTAACAATAAAGCCAGATGAATCCTCCCCATGTTCGCATTCAATTAAGATATCAAGCGCAGCCAGCGCTGGGTCAATAGTATCATCCACTAATATCATCACTTCACTTGGTCCAGCAGGCAAACGAGAGCTTATTTTAGATGATAAAAGCTTTTTAGCTGCAACAAACCAAGGACTACCTGGGCCTTCTATTTTTAAACATTTCGGAATCGAGTTTGTGCCATATGCTGCCGCTGCTACAGCTTGTGCACCGCCGGCTTTTGCAACCCTCTCAACGCCTGCAAGCTTTGCTGCAACTAAGGTGGCGGGATCCACCATTCCATCTGGTCCAGGCGGGGTTAAAATAATGGGCTCCGGCACGCCAGCTACAATTGCAGGAATGGATGTCATTAACGTAACAGAAGGAAATGAGCCCTTGCCACGCGGTGAGTATAAAGCAACTGGGCTTATAGGAACCGCTTTTTCGCCCACATGAATGCCAGGCCTGATTTCAACACGCCATTGAGGCTCAGGTTTTTGATATTCATGAAAACGGCGAATATTATCAGCGGCATATTCAAGTGTTTCAATCAGTTCTGGGGGCAAGAGATTAAAGGCTTTTTCAAAATCACTTTTAGTCGCTAAGATTGAGTGTGATGTCAGGGATTCTGCCTTGTCAAAGCGAGCTCCAAATCTTGCAAGAGCTGTATCTCCTTCTAGACGAACTGCTTCTATTATCTCTGGAACGCGCTCCAGAAAAAAATCAAGATCATCTTCTGTTCTCTTAAGCAAAGCAGAATAATCATCAACCGATATGTCTGAGAGTCGAAAAACGCTAAATGAGGGCTGATTTGCCATATCTGATTTACCTATTTTAAAATTGCACGTGACGACTTATCTTCTAACAGAAGTGATATGCCCTAATACTGAGATACCACAGGCATACTGCTTTTTTAAATAGCCTTTTTTGAATAAAGGTCTGAAATTAGCACCAGAATATTTTATACCTCTGAAGAGAGTTTAAATATGTTTCGTGCCTGCTTATCTTGAACCGATATTACCCAGCAATCAGGATCTCTCGTGATTTCTCGCTCAATCTGTTCTGAGATAATATAAGCTGGTTGAGGCTCGCCTTTATTAAGGCATTCCCAGATTTCATTTTCATCAAAATCAAACCGTCTATGCAACAGCTGAACAGAATCTCTGTCTGATTCTAACTCTAAGAAGATAGCGCCTGCATCAGGGTCGCCTTTTTTATGAATAAAAGCAGAGATGGCCAACCTATCGGCTTTTCGCAATGCTGCTGAGATAATGAAGTCGCTCTTAAGCCTCAAATGTTGTTATCCTATCTCAAAGATGGCCCCCTCAAATAGGACACATTATTGTACAGTCATCCCACGTTATTTTTCAAGCTTTGCTCAAAAATCGGTGCATCTGCCCTTTTGCTCCCAGTCCCCATATCTTGTTGGCTCTGGCCCCTTTGGGCCTCCTGTCTCTGCGGCAGGTTTATCTTGAGATTCTGTTGCCTTTTTTTCTTCAAGCGCCGCATCTCCGCCAGCTGCAAGCTGCGTGCTTTCTTGGATTGTTATGTCCTGCTGTTCAGCCTTGCTTAGACCTTGGGTTGTTTTTGAAGTCACTAATCTGCTCTTTAAAAATTAATTTTACTCCCTAGAAACTGGATAGCATGTTAGTGAATTACAAGGGCTGTGTGCTATTTAACCCTTACCCATTATATTAAACGCCCATAAAATCATCTAAGAATTTTCTTACCATGACACCTAAAACTGACATTACCTCTCGTAAAATAAGCTTTGAGATACTTCATGCGATTTTAAATCAAGGGAGTCTCGCGCATGAATTATTCACCGCTCAAAGTGCGTGGGGTGAATTACCAGCAAGAGATCGCGCCTTTGTTCGTGTATTAGTAATGAGCTGTGTTCGACAATATGGACAGCTCACTATCTGTATAGACAGCTTTGTTAAAAGACCTCCCAAACCAAGAATAAGAACCATAATTTTACTTGGGGCAGCGCAACTTCTTATTCTTAAAACAGAGCCTCACGCCGCAATTCATACCAGCGTTTCATTAGCAAGAGCGCTAGCTGGCGATGCGTATACCGGATTGGTAAATGGTGTTCTAAGAACAATTTCACGTTCAGGGGAGAACCTATTTCAAGCTACTAATCCAAGTGATAACTTACCTAAGTTTTTTAAACAGGACTGGTCTAAAAATTGGGGTGAATTCGCTGTCCAGCAAATAATGCGGCTTGCACAAAGCCAAGCGCCACTTGATATCACATTAAAAAACACGTCCAATACAGATGTAGATTTTATTTCAGATTGGACAGAAAAGCTATCTGCAAAATCACTATCCGCACATAGTGTTAGATGCGAGCCTGTTGCAGATGTTACCCAGCTGCCAGGGTATCATGAAGGCCAGTGGTGGGTGCAGGATTGCACCGCTGCTTTGCCGGCAAGGTTGATGGGAACTGTTAGTGATAAAAACATTATTGATTTATGCGCAGCCCCTGGCGGAAAAACAGCGCAACTTATTTCTGCTGGCGCGCATGTCACTGCAATAGACCATAGTGCAACTCGGATAAACCGACTTTCAGATAATTTAAATAGGCTTAGTCTTGAAGCAAATATTATCTGTGCTGATGGCCGTGATTATATACCAGAGAACCCAGTGGATGGCGTGCTTTTGGATGCGCCTTGTTCTGCGACAGGTACAATCCGGCGAAGGCCAGATGTGCTGATAGGTAAAACACCAACGCATATAAAACAGCTTCAATCCTTGCAAATAGAACTTGGATTAGCAGCTGCAAAATGGATTAAATCTGGAGGCACGCTCATATATGCTACCTGCTCCTTGCAAAAGCAGGAAGGAGAAGAGGTTTTAGAGGCTTTGATTTCAAACGAAAAATCTGGCCTTATCCTTGACCCCATTAGAAGAGAAGAGGCCGATATTTTCTACCCTTCAAATCGAGTAGAAGATACAATAGACTATCTCAGAATTTTGCCAAATCAGTTACTTACGAACGGAACGGATAATCGCGGTAATGACGGCTTTTTCATTGCGCGCTTGACGGTAAAATAACGACTAGCAAAAAATCCTGCTTTAGCCTAATTATAGCTATAGATTGGACTTTAAAAGATCATTGGTTTTTAAATTACAAAGCTCTAAAGCAAAAGAACTGGACGGTCTATTGTGAACCTGCAATCAGAGAAGACAAAAACCTCTGCAAGCTATTTAAAAAGACTCTATAGACGCTCTGGCCTATTTCGCTGGCAATTAAAGCCTCCATTCCGCGTGGATGTTAATCGATTTATGCCGCCATCTGATCCGTGGCGCGGCTCAGCTCAATTAGGCGGAGAGATTCTTCATTCAGGATTACCATCACATCGAGGTCAGCCAGAATATTTCAGCTTTGACTGGCTTCGTAATATTAGGGATTTTGGCGGGGATACTGCTCGGATATTTGCAAGAGATGAAATATCATTTTGGTTGTCAGAAAATACAAATTGGGATGCGGAAAGCTGGCATCCAAAATATCTAGGTAATCGTTTATGCAATCTTATTTTTGCTTATAAATGGTATGCAAATTCGGCATCACAAAGCTTTCAAAATAAATTGCTTTCTCAGCTTGCCGTTGAATCCCAATGCCTTGCCCTTGACTGGCAAAACCAATCCAATATTGATGACCAAGTAGCCGCCCTTAGAGGGCTATTGGTTGCTCAATCTGCTTTTAACGCAAATCTATCTGATATGCGCCCATTGCTTGAGATATTTGAGCGAAAATTAGGGGAAATATTGAATGAAGATGGCGGTCACATTTCTCGAAGGCCAGAGACTCATTTTAAAGTAATGACCCAGCTATTTGAGTGCCGTGTTGCAATAGCACAAGCAGGTATTAGCGATGTTCAATCCTTAGATCAGATGCTTACCAAAATGGGCGCTATCGCAAAAATGTGGCGCTCTGGAAATGGAAATTTTGCACATTTTCATGGCGGCGGCATCACGCCTGCAGTTAGAATAGATGATGTTGTTAAAAGATGTGGCCCAACCGGCAAAGTCACACGCCATGCAAAGCAAACTGGTTTTGTGCGCCTATCATCTGGTAGAACTACTCTTATCATGGATTGCGCGACACCTGTTACGCCAATTCCAGAAAATTCTGCTAGCCTAGCTAGTTTTGAGGTACATCTTGCTGGCACACCTTTTATTGTAAATGCAGGACAATTATCAGAAGAAAAATTCGTTAATTCAGCCTTTTGTCAAACAGCGGCACATACCGCTCTAACTTTGGATAATCTGAATAACTGCTTTTCGAGTGGCGATAATTATGACCTTGTAAGAACATTGGAGATTGGCCCTGCAACTGGGGGAATGCTGGTTCATTTAGCCCATGATGGCTATATGAATTCTCATGGGATTATCCATGAACGGCACGTTTATCTAACAACTGGTGGCGGAAATATACGTGGCTCAGATACACTGCGCTATACAGGCGGGCCAGGCGAAATCCCGAAAACAGGCATTATCCGATTTCATCTGCATCCGCGGGTCAGTGCGGCAATGGTAAGTAATGGGACAATCGTGCTGAAAATAAGCACGCAAAAAGCTGGGTGGCTTTTTAAATGCAAGGGCGCTAATCCGGTTTTAGAGCCATCTGTTTATTTTGAGGGCAAACAAAGATTAAGCTGTCAGCAGATTATTTTACGCATGCATGCGCAAGATATCCGTCATCACTCAGATAAATCCATAAAATGGTCTTTCACACGGCAATAGGGGTGATTCTCTGGGGTGATTCTCTGGTACGATTCTCTGGTATGATTTTTTTTGGGGTGATTTTCTAGATTTTTGAGGCTGTGCAATTTTAGAGCCTTTAAAACCGTAATTTTCGATTTTACCAGATAAATTAATTGCGCATATCTGCGTGCTTTGCCATAACAAGGCATTCCAAAAAACACTCAAAGTTAGAAAAAAAATATGCCTGATTCTATTCTGCCAATTCGCCGTGCTTTGATTTCTGTTTCTGATAAAACAGGTCTTATTATTCTTGCTAATGCTCTTTCAAGCGCTGGCATTATTCTGTTATCAACAGGCGGCACCGCAAAAGCATTAAGAGAGGCTGGGTTTGACGTAACAGATGTATCTGATGTTACTGGTTTTCCTGAGATTATGGATGGGCGTGTAAAAACGCTTCATCCGTCTATTCATGGCGGGTTATTAGCAAAACGAGATTCGCAAGCACATATGAGCGCAATCAATGAGCATCACATAGAGCCTATAGATTTGCTGGTTGTGAATTTGTACCCGTTCGAGCAGGTGGTCGCTGGAAACCCCACAAATCAAATCGCGATTGAAAATATAGATATTGGCGGCCCTGCAATGATACGGGCCTCTGCAAAAAATCATGATTTCGTAACGGTTATTACTGATCCAGAACAATATCCCGCCCTGATTGAGGCATTATCAGTTTCTTCTGGAACTTCACTTGCTTATCGCAGAGCACTTGCGCAACAGGCATTTGCGCGAACATCCTCTTATGATCATGCCATTAATTGTTGGATGGCGTCTCACCTTGAAACAGGTGAATATGCAAAATCAGAGCCTGATTTGCACATTAATGCCCCTGCTATTCAAACACTCCGATATGGTGAAAACCCGCATCAGTCAGCCGCTATTTATGCAACAGATTTATCTGTTCCATCTGTGTTGACGGCCAAACAAATACAAGGCAAGCCATTATCCTATAATAATGTGAATGACACTGATGCCGCCTTGAAATTAATCAGTGAGTTTTCTAATCCTACTGTCGCAATAATAAAACATGCCAATCCATGCGGTGTTGCGTCTGCTGACACGCTTAGTGATGCGTGGAAGGCGGCTTATCATTGTGATAGTGTAAGTGCTTTTGGCGGTATTATTGCAACAAACAGAATTTTGGATGAAGAAACGGCACGCCTGATAACCTCAATTTTCAGTGAGGTTGTCATTGCGCCAGACGCCACCAGCAAAGCCTGTGAGATTTTATCCAGTAAACCAAATATCCGTTTGTTGTTAACAGGCAGCATGCCAAACCCAGAGCAGCCCTTTAATCAGGTGCGAACTATTTTGGGCGGCTTACTTGTACAATCCAGAGATACCGCAATTGTCACAGAAGATACATTATCACTTGTTACCAAACGTCAGCCAACTAAGAGCGAAATAGCCGATATGCTATTTGCGTGGAGAGTTGCAAAACATGTTAAATCAAATGCCATCATTTATGTGAAAGAGCAAAGCACCGCCGCGATTGGCGCTGGCCAGATGAGCAGGCTTGATTCCAGCAGGATTGCGGCACAAAAAGCAAAAGACATGGCACAAGAACATGGCTGGGAGAAGCCCAGAACAGTCGGTTCAGTGGTTGCATCAGACGCATTTTTTCCATTCCCAGATGGGCTTCTTGCAGCGGTTGATGCGGGCGCGACTGCCGTTATTCAACCTGGTGGCTCGATGCGCGATGATGCGGTTATTCAAGCTGCCGACGATGCCGGAATTGCAATGGCCTTTACAGGCATCCGACATTTTAATCATTAAACATAATTCTGTAAGGCAGGCTTGTCCTTGAGCGATAGCGATGTTTTGTGCCCTCGCGTTTTGACAGGAAGCCATCATGAATATAATCGGGCTAATAGTGTGTGGTAGCCTGTAATGCTTTTTCCATTAATTTAGGCAAATGCAGGTCCGCTTCTGATATCCATTCAAACTCAGGCATATCCTGTTGTTCATTATTTGTTTCATTATTCGGCTGGAATGCGTCGTCCCAATTCTTGCTATTTGTTGTTTCTACCTGTGATACAAAGACCTTAATTTCTGCCTTAAAATGAGTAAAAACATGCCTTATCACGGGCTTTATTTCTACCCAATCGGCTTTGAATGGGCGCCAATTAGGATCAAAACCCTGTCGCTTATCATCCCAGCCCTGACTGGGAAAAGCTATCAGCCCCCCTAGCAGTCCTTTTGCCGGACGCCGATATACAAGATATTCAGGTGCATCCCCTGTTTTATGCCTTAAGACAAAGATTTGCCCTTTTCTGGTTGGTTTGGTCTGTTTAACAAGCCGGTTTGGAAGCAGGGCTTGATTTTCAGTTTTAGCAGACAGGCATCCTTGGCTTAGTGGGCAGTGCGTACAAGCCGGGCTTATTGTTGTACAAATCTCATTCCCCAAATCCATAAGTGCCTGCGGAAAGTCAGACCTGTTGCGCTTTGGTATCATCTTTTGATAATAAGGTGGAAGCGTAGATTTAAGGGCTGGCAACGGTGTCTTCAGACTAAAATAGCGGGCAATAATTCTTTCTATATTTCCATCTATAACAATAGAGGGCTTATCAAATGCAAATGCAGCGATAGCGCCTGCTGTATAAGGGCCAATCCCGGGAAGCTTGCTTAATTCTGCTACCGTTTGCGGAAATATTCCGCCAGCGTTACTAATAATTTGAGCAGATTTATGCATGTTTCTTGCTCTTGCATAATACCCAAGCCCCGCCCAAGCAGCGGTTACATCATCAATAGATGCATCCGCAAGGTCATTTATGGTCGGCCAGCGTTCCAGAAAGTTTCTAAAATAGGGAATGACTGTGCTAACGCCTGTCTGTTGCAGCATAAATTCAGATAAAAATACAGGGTAGGCTGGGGTTAAATCTGGCCAATAGGATCGCCATGGCAGAATCCGTCCTGCTTTTTTATACCATGCTAATAGAGTATTTATATCACTTTGGATTTCAGCCATATTTGTTATATCACCACGCTTTGTTTACATTATTATAATACTATTATGACGCATCAAGAGGATGTATTAATAGTGCTAGAAATACTAGGGAAAATAAGCGTATAACTAGGCGCAACCATTACGAACAGGCTATCTTACGTGGCACGGAATTTATCACATTCAAAAAATCGCGTAACGAATCGCATAAAAAATCGTGGAGGAATGAAGAGATTATCTGCCCTTACCGAGCCGGTTGTCGCGCACGCAACTGAAAACCAAGGCGCGCTTTACACCCAAATTTGCAGTTTATGGCCGAATATTGTGGATGACATGTCGCATTGGAGCCATCCAAAAATTCTATCTTTTGCCAAATCTACTCGCCATAATGGTACTTTGACGATTTGGGTTGCAGCTGGCCGTGGACCAGAAGCACAGGCCAGAAGCCAAGAAATAATAAATGCCATTAATATGGTCTGTGGTTTTAAAGCCGTTGGCAGGATCACCTGTCAGCAGACTTTTGAACTTTCTAAGAAGATCGGAAGACGCGTGTATGATGCCCCTCAAAGCGCTTCTCAAACAGTTTTGAATGATACCTCCCCGTCGCTTTTAAATCGACTAGAGCAACAAACAAACGATATTTCTAGCCCAGAATTAAGAGCAACGCTTATTAGACTTGGCAGCGTTATTACTTTAAAAAATGGGGCGGGTTAAACGCCTCTCTTAATATTGGTTCTTAATATTAGGTTTATTCTTAATCTTGCCATCTTTTTAGCGTTTCTTTACTTGCAAGAAATTATTTAAATTTCTATAGTATAATGTTGTCGCAATTAGCTATGAAAGGCATGGCATGACCTTTAATAAAAACGTTGAGCTCCCCTTGTTTTCAACAGAAAATAATCCTCTTAAATGCTCCAATAGGCGCAGCGTCATGCGTTTTATAGGTGCTTCTGCTACAGCAGCTGGATTAACACTGTTTGTGCCAAAGCTTGCTATGGCTGAACTTGATTATTCGCTTGCACATATATCAAATCCGCGCATCATCGGCCAAGCTGATGCACCAATTCATGTTGTCGAATATTTCTCAATGACCTGCGGCCATTGTGGAGATTTTCACAATGGGACATTTCCAGATGTAAAAGCAAAATTAATTGATACAGGTAAGGTTAAATTTGAATTATCGCCTTTTCCTCTTGATGGTCTTGCTTTGCGCGCGCACGCGCTTGCCCGTGCACTTCCAGAAAGCAAATATTTTGGCATGATAACATTGCTGATGTCCAAGCAGGATGAATGGATAAAAGCACAAGATCCGTTGCAAGCATTATATCGTTATGGACAGCTTGCAGGTGTATCCGCAGATGAATTCAACGGATTAATGCAAAACAGGCCCTTATTGGAAAAAATTGTTGAGATGCGGCAGAAAAGTTCTGTTTCGTGGCAGATAAATTCCACACCCTCTTTCGTTGTTAACGATAAAAAAGTAATTAGTGGGAATCTGAGTTTTGACGAATTTAATGCAGAGATAGCAGAATTTGGTGTATAACCTTTATACCTAAATTTTTTAGCTGAAATGCAGAATTCGCAAGATAGCATCAGTGTGTTGAAAATAATTCTTCCAAGCAACGATAATGTAGTCTTAATCCAATGATGTTCCAACACCTCAAACTAGCAGGGTTTAAATCATTTGCTGATATCGCAGAACTTGATATCGAGGCAGGTTTAACTGGAATAGTTGGGCCGAACGGGTGCGGTAAATCTAACATAGTAGAAGCCTTAAAATGGGTAATGGGGGAGAGCTCTGCACGGCAAATGCGTAGCACTGAAATGGATGATGTTATTTTTTCAGGTACTTCTAGTAAAACAGCCCGAAATCTAGCTGAAATTTCTTTGATGCTCGATAATCAGCAAAAAACGGCGCCGTCTGAATATAATGACACAGAAGAAATTGAAATCACGCGCAAAATCATCCGAGGCAAAGGAACCAGCTATCGGATTAATAATCGTCCGGCACGCGCAAGAGATGTTCAGCTATTATTTGCAGATTCAGCTACTGGCGCGCGCTCAGCAGGCATCGTAAGTCAGGGAAGAATCGGCGCTATCGTTGGCGCTAAACCAGAGGATAGGCGAACTCTTCTTGAGGAGGCTGCCAATATTAAAGGATTACACCAGCGCAAACATGAAGCTGAATTACGTCTTAATAATGCTGAGCTGAATATCTCAAGACTTGTTGATCTGATGACACAGCTTGAAGAACAGAAGAGCTATTTACACAAGCAAGCAAGGCAAGCAGCAAGATACCGCTCAGTTGCAGATCGAATTCGAAATGCAGAGGCTAGTATGCTTCATGTGATGTGGATTTCAGCACTTCGCAATCAACAGAATGCACAAACCGCGTTTAAGCACGCTCAGCAAGCAGTCCTAGAGGCTCAACGCGTAGTCAATGCCAGCACTCAGAACCGTGTTGAGATTGCAGCAACGCTTCCTGATTTGCGCATAGCAGAAGCTGCCCTTGCGGCTGAAACACAGCTGGTCAGCACAAATTTATCACAGATAGAACGAGATGAGTCCAGATTAGAGGATGAGATATCAAGGCTTCAAGCACAACGAGCCCAAATTGAGGTAGACTCACAGCGCGAATATAGCCTGCAAAAAGATGCGCATGAAGCAAAAAAGAAATTAAGCGAAGAAGCCCAAACACTAGAAGAAGCAGAAAATGCCAATACACCAATGCTTGCCCAAGCTCACAGCGAACTTGAAAAAGCAAGGCTCGAGAGTCAACTAGCTGATGAGAAATCCGCCGAAGCAAATGCGGTTCTTCAGAATCTGGAACAATATCAATCCCAGCTTGAAACACAAATTAATCAAAAACAGTCTCTCATAACCCTTTCATCTGAGAAATTAGAGGACATTAATCTGCCTGCGCTTGAGAAAAATGCTTCCAGCCGACACGCTGAATTTTTGGCAATACAAACTGCACATACCGATACACAAAAGCACATTGATGAACACGCTCTCCAACTCTCAGAATTACAGACGCAAACCGATAACTCACGCCTCGACTGCCAGACTGCAACAAACTACCTTGCAAGACTAACAGCAGAAAAAGACGCTCTTGATACCCTAATACAATCTGACACAGTCGCAGGCGATGCGCCTATCTCCGACAGTCTTAACGTTACTGATGATATGGAAGCCGCACTAGCCGCTTGTCTTTCTGATGGATTGCATCTGCCTCTTGGCACAGGAGAAGACGGATATTGGCACACGCAGATGAGCCCTCTTACCTCTCTTAAGCCGCCAGAGATAGGAACACCTCTAATAGATTTTATTGAAGGCCCAGACATTATTATAAGAGCGCTTCAGGGTGTGAGTGTCATTCTAAGTGAAACCATTAATAGCGATATTCTATCAAAATTAACAACAGGGCAGGCTGTTGTAACCAAGGGCGGAAAGCTCGCACGCTGGGATGGTTTGGTACGTATTAAACAAGATACAGGGGCACACAGAATACGCCAGATACAACGCGTAAAAGAGCTGGAATCCCTGATTATAGACGCGCAGAGCGACATTCAGGAAAAGACCTCAAAGCAAGAGCAGTGTGAGAAATCCCTTCTATCAGCCCATCAGATTTTCTCAACCCTACAGCAGGAACAACAAAGCCTGAGCCAAAAATCAATGCACGCACAGCGAGATGTTGATACATCCGAGCTAGCGGTTAAATCTGCAACAGAGCGGCATCAGATGTTAACGCATTCTATTGAAGAGGCAAAATCTGACCTAGATGAATTAAACGCCAATATGTCAAAAATTGATGATCTGAGCGCCCTTCAAAATGCGGCTAAATCAGCAAATGAGGCCGCCTCGAAATCAAGATTATCTTATGACCAATGCGTCCAACGCGAAGCCGATTTAAGGCAAACACTTCACTCCGTCTCTGCGAGACGAAAACTTGTTATCTCGCAAATAGATGAATGGCAAAGCAGGCTTGAAGGCACTCAAACAAGAATGCAGGAAATGGAAGTCAGAGCTGGAAGAGCCTTGGAGGAATTAACGGCATTAAAGGCAAAACCAGAACAATTAAAAAAAGAGCGCGTGGCATTAACAGCCCTTCTGGCCACATCTAAACAAAAACACGCGCAGGCAATAACACAAGTTAAAGAGGCTGAAATAATGTTGCAGCAGGCTGATAGCCAGCAACGCTCTGATGAGAAACAGCTAGCAGAGGCGCGGGAAACACAAATAAGACAGGAATCTGTTGGCGCGCAGGCAGAACAATATATTACTTCTATTGCCAATCAGATTTCCGAAAAACTATCTATATCCCCAGATGAGCTCTCCCAAATTACTAAATATTCAGAAGAGGATGAATTACCAGATCTACAACAGCTCGAAGACAGGGTGAACAGACTTCTAAGAGAGAGAGATAGCATAGGCCCTGTCAATCTGCGGGCTGAAATCGAGATGCAAGAAATAAGCGAAAAGCTTGCCCAATTCGAAACTGACAAAACCGACCTTGAGGAAGCCATTGCCAAATTGCGACGTGCAATATCAGAATTAAACAAAGAGGCGCGTCATCGCCTGCTTGACAGCCTAACAAATGTAAATAAAGAATTCTCGGGGTTATTTAAGACGCTATTTGGTGGGGGCAGCGCAGAATTAAAACTGGTAAATTCAGATGACCCCTTAACAGCAGGGCTTGAGATACTGGCAAGTCCGCCTGGTAAAAAATTGCAGTCTCTATCCCTTTTATCAGGTGGCGAGCAGGCTTTGACAGGGCTTGCCATAATTTTTGCTGTGTTTTTAACAAATCCGTCGCCGATTTGTATCTTAGATGAGGTTGATGCGCCACTTGATGATTCTAACGTCTCCCGCTTTTGTGATCTGCTTCGACATATTGTATCCAGAACTGAGACAAAATTTCTAATTGTAACCCATCATAGAATGACCATGTCTCAGATGGACAGGCTCTATGGCGTAACAATGGCTGAGCGCGGTATCAGCAAGCTTGTTTCTGTTGATCTGCAAACCGCGGAATCACTTCGCGAAGATGCCTAAATCGCCAATGGCTATAACGCTACGTCAGGCATTTATTCTAACATCTAAAAAATCTGGTTACATTCGGTGCTGTGGTCGAGTTTAACTTGACATTTTTTACGGTGACGCATAATTTCCAACCGTTTATTACTATCTATTTTTCATCAAATAGATATCCGTAAATAAGATAGATTAAAACATGTCGGTCAGTCAGGAAAGAATGTGAGCGATAAGAACAAAAAGGATTGGAATAAGTCAGAAAAGTCTGGAACCCTTTCTGAACGTATCGCGAAGTTTGAAGCTAAAACAACGGCCAAAAAGCAAAAGCATAAATCCCGCCAACTACCAGCTGCGGGTATGGCTCTGGCTGGAAGAGTGGCAACTGAACTGGTGGCTGGGATAGCGGTTGGCGCGTTTGCGGGCTGGCTGATTGATAGATGGCTTGGAACAACACCTGCATTTATGTTGGTTTTGTTTTTTTTAGGAGCTGCTGGAGGAATGATGAATATCTGGCGACTTCTAAATGGAAAGGGAATGGGCGCAGGATATTTCAGCGACCATAGAGAAAACAACGCTTCAGCGCCAACAAAAACGGGTGCCGAAGATAAAAAAGATTAAGTGGATTTTACAATCCAAACGGTTTCGTTAAATAGGAGTTAAATGTGCATTCACCTGTCGAACAATTTACCATAAAAGCGCTATATGCGCTTAGTTTGTTTGGTTATGACATCTCTTTTACAAACTCAAGTTTATTCATGGTTTTTGCCGTTTTGTTGAGTTCTGGATTCTTGTTCTTTGCAATGCGCCCAGCCTCTATCATACCTGGCAGACTTCAATGCCTTGCAGAAATGATGTATGAATTTGTGGCCAATATCTTAGACTCCAATGTGGGCAAAGAAGGCAAACCTTATTTTCCGTTCGTTTTTACCTTATTTTTGTTTATTTTGTTTTCAAACCTGCTTGGGTTAATTCCATATAGCTACACTGTAACAAGTCAAATCATCGTTACATTTGCAATGGCTTTCACCATATTCATAGGCGTAACATTGATTGGCCTATTCAAACATGGTCTACATTTTTTCTCATTTTTCGTGCCACCAGGCGCGTCTAAGCCCTTAATACCTCTATTGGTTTTGATTGAGGTTATCTCTTATTTAATTCGTCCTGTAAGCTTATCTGTTCGTTTATTTGCAAACATGCTTGCAGGTCATACAATGCTAAAAGTTTTTGCGGGACTAGCCGTGATGATGAGCGGTGCTGGCGGGATAATGGTGGCGGGTTCAGCCTTGCCATTAATAGCCATTATTGGTCTAACCGGCTTAGAGCTTTTAGTGGCATTATTACAAGCATATGTGTTTACAATTTTGACTTGTATGTATTTGAATGACGCGTTACACCTTCACTAGAAATTAACGTATAACAAGTGGCTCTGAACGGAGCCTTAACCAAAAACTATTAATCATAAAAAAGGATAAAAAAATGGAAGCTGAAGCTGCAAAATTACTAGGCGCAGGAATTGCTATGATTGCACTTGCTGGTGTTGGAATCGGTATGGGTAATATTTTTGCATCATTGATTAGCTCTATCGCTCGCAATCCATCTGCGCGTGATGAAGTATTCGGTATTGGTATTCTTGGTTTTGCTTTGACCGAGGCTATTGCACTATTTGCGCTTGTTATTGCGCTATTACTTTTATTCGTATTTTAATTTGTTGCTTTTGCTTTTTAAATGAGGCGGGCATATCGGCTAATGCTAATAGGCCTGTCTTATAAAAACAGATGTTTCAAACCGATCAGAGTATGAATATGGTAAAACGAATTTGGATCTATTCAGGGATAATATCCCTTAGCCTTATCACAAAAGGTGCGTTAGCTGCGGGCGATAGCTCTGGCGGCTTGCCACAATTGGATATTACAACCTGGCCTTCTCAGTTGTTCTGGCTTGTTGTAACATTTGTTATTGGCTATATCCTTATCTCGTCTCTTGTTGCGCCTTCTATCTCGTCTGTTCTTGAAAATCGCTCTACTAAAATCTCTGATGATCTTGAAACAGCAAAAAAAGCTCAGGATAATGCAAAAGAGGTTTACACCTCTTATGAGGAATCCTTAAGCGAAGCCAGGTCACAAGCGGCTATTGCAGCAGCAAAAGCACTTGAAGAAGCAAAGACCGAGACAGCTAGCCGGGATGCTGCTATAAATAAAAAATTAGCAGCAAGTGCCAAAAAAGCAGAAGCGCGGCTATCCGAAATGAGAGATGAAGCTCTTTCTTCTTTAGAAGATTTGGCAACAGAAACGTCTCAGAAGATTATAGCAGAACTAACTCCCGTTAAAGTCACAAAAGCCGTTGTAAAAAAACATGTGGCCGCACATGCGAAACTACAAAGCTAATGGAGCAATAAGATGTATTTTGATGAATCAGCTTGGGTTGCATTAGGGTTTGTTATTTTTATTGCTATTATATGGCGTAAAGTAGGGTCTGCTTTAGCAAATTTGCTAGATAGCAGAGCACAAAAAATCAGAGATGAATTAAGCGAAGCTGAAAATTTACGAAATGAAGCTGAAGCTGAATTGAAAAAATTTAAGGCTTTGCAAGGTGAAGCCATAGAAGATGCTAAGCGAATTGTGGCTGATGCCCATGTAGCTGCTGATAGAATTCGCGATATAGCGGTTGAAAAAGCAGAAGAATCTATAAAAAGAAGAGAAGCACAGGCAAAAGCGAAAATTGCTGCGGCAGAGGCTGCTGTGGTTACTGAACTCAGAACCAAAGCAACCAGTCTTGCTATTTCAGCCAGCAAAGAGCTATTAGCCTCAGAACTTGATGCTGAATTAGGCGCTTCCATGATAGATGAATCTCTTACCCAGATTGCGGCAACAAAGTCGTAAAAGCGCTTAAACTGCCTTAGCTATCCTGTTTGGTTTTTTAAACTCACTTGCGTCGTTATGGTTTTATAACTTTCGGCGCGAGAGATAATATAACACGGCCGGATTTTTGCATCTGTGTTTTTGGTGTTATAACAGGATAAAGGGTATTCGTGCCTGACGGAAAAGTCATTTTGTAACTCACCGTTTCATAGCTTTCCACTATATCTTGCGAATCCAAAATAGCGATTAGCACGGGTAATTCTAGCTCAACCACATTTTCATTTTGGCTTAGACCCCTCACTAGCTTCAATCCGATTTTGATTCTTACGTCAACCATATCAGCCTTTTCATTGCATAAAGCTGATACACCATTTAGCCGTGCGTACACCTCGCCCCCATCATCAGGAGTGCGCAACGTCACCCTACTTCCTTCTTCAACCGCAGTTACCCTGCTAGAACAGTCGCTCCAAGTGGGTCTAATCGTCTCACACCCTGTTAAAAATAATGATAATATAATCACGAAGATAGGCTTGGTTTGCATCACATCACCTTTATTTCACATTTTGGACTGTCTTCAATTGACCTTTGTGACGTTATCGCGCAAATAAAACGTTATGAGAAGTCAAAAAAAAACAATTTTACTCGCTGCGCCCCGTGGTTTTTGTGCTGGGGTTGAACGCGCCATTGAAATCGTAGAAACAGCATTGCAGAAGTTTGGCTCTCCTGTCTATGTTAGACACGAGATTGTTCATAATAAATATGTGGTTAATTCGCTTGCTGAGAAGGGCGCCATATTTGTGGAGGAACTTGATGAGGTTCCAGAAGGCGCGCCTGTTATTTTTTCAGCTCATGGTGTTTCTAAATCTGTTAAAGAGCGAGCAGACGCCGAGAATATGATAGCCATTGATGCCACCTGCCCGCTGGTAACGAAAGTGCATAATGAAACCTCACGGCACCATCGCAAGGGCAAGCACACCCTTCTAATTGGACATGCTGGTCACCCAGAGGTTGAGGGAACAATGGGGCAGGTTCCAGAAGGCGCAATGAGCCTTGTTGAAACAGCAGAACACGCATTGAATGTGCAACCTCCATTATCTAACGGGCTCGCATTTGCTACACAAACCACATTATCAGTTGATGACACATCGCAGATAATCTCTATTCTTCAGCACCGGTTTCCAGAGATTACAGGACCAAGTGGTGAGGATATTTGTTATGCTACGACGAACCGGCAAAACGCTGTTAAAAAGCTTGCTCCGCAGGCAGAGTATTTTATTATCGTAGGGGCAGATAACTCGTCAAACTCAAAAAGGCTTGTTGAAGTCGCCCTAAAATTTGGTGCCGGCGGGGCCGTTCTTATTCCAGATGCGGCATCACTTGATTTAGATATTCTGCGTGATGTTTCGGTTATTGGTATCTCATCTGGTGCGTCCGTGCCTGATATATTAGTAGATGAAGTGATTGAAAAATTGCAGAAAGAATTTGATATTTCAGTTAAAACAGAAGGTTCAGCACGAGAAGATATGGTGTTTAACCTGCCTCCTATATTGAAAAAAAGATAATATTAATGGCTGTATATACCCCCGTTTCTGATCAAGACCTCTCCGATTTCCTACAAAATTACGATATTGGCGAGGTAATAAGCCTGACAGAGATCACAGAAGGTGTTGAGAATTCAAACTTTATCTTAAAAACCAGTCTAGACAGCTATATTCTCACCCTTTATGAGAAGAGAGTAAGCGCAGATGATTTGCCTTTTTTTATGAAGCTCATCAGTGAGTTATATAACCGTGATATTAGCTGTCCAAAGCCGATAAAAAACAAACATGGCGATATAATCAATAAATGTGCTGGAAAATACGCGACTATCGTATCCTTTCTTAACGGTGAGACAGCGCAATTTACAAATTTAGAGAGATGCTCTCAAATAGGCGTTATGCTGGCAAGACTTCATTTAGCAGGCGCCATGATCCCTCTTAGCAGAGATAATCCCCTTGGACCTGCAAGTTGGCTGGCAATCCTTAAAGATACCGACGATAGTAATACAGATTTAGCAACAACCCTTAACCGCGAGGCAATTACGCAGATAAACCATATTATCTCTAGCTGGCCGACCTCACTTCCAAGCGGTGTAATACATGGCGATCTATTCCCTAATAATGCCATGTTTATCGGGGATACCCTTACTGGTATTATTGATTTCTATTTTGCCTGCACTGGGTTTTTTGCCTATGACCTTGCGATTTGCCTGAATAGCTGGTGCTTTGAGAGTGACGGACGTTTTAATTCTGAAAAAGCAACAAGGCTGATTTCTAGCTACCAAACAATACGGAAGTTGACACAAGATGAGATAGATGCGCTACCGATTTTATCTCAAGGGGCAGCTGCTCGATTTTTTGCAACACGCTATTATGACTGGCACCACACACCAAAAGACGCGCACGTTCAAAGACATGACCCACTGGAATATTGGAATAAGATTACCTTTCTTAAATCCAACGCCAATTTGGGTTTATATGGATTCTAATTATGAGCGCAAAAACATTCTTATATACTGACGGGGCGTGTTTGGGGAATCCTGGTGCTGGCGGCTGGGCAAGCATTCTATGCTATGAGGATCACAAAAAGATATTATCTGGCAGCGAGGCAGATACAACAAATAATAGAATGGAGCTAACGGCTGTTATTATGGGCTTATCAGCTTTAAAAAGGCCCGTTGATATTACTGTTGTAACAGATAGCAGATATGTAATGGATGGCATTACCAAATGGATTGCTAATTGGAAAAAAAATCACTGGAAAACCGCTGCAAAGAATGATGTAAAAAATAAGGATCTTTGGCTATTGCTAGATGCGCTTTGTTGCAAGCATCAGGTAAGCTGGGAATGGATAAAAGGCCATTCTGGTCACGCTGAAAATGAAGAATGTGACCAGATATCGCAGGCAGAAGCACGAAAAATACAAATAGAAAACACCCGCTAGCCAGAAACGATTGCCAGCAGCGATTCAGCATCCGACACTTCAAACGCTTTTGGCGCTTCTTTAAAGAAATGTGTAATTACGCCATCTTCTATAATGAGCGCACTTCTTGAAGCTCTAATACCAAGAACAGGCCCCATATCGGTTGTTAATCCAAGCTCATCAGAGAATACAGCTCTACTATCCGCCAGCAAATCTATCAGGCCATCTGCCTGTTTTTGTTCTGCCCATGCAAGCATAACATGCGCATCATTAACAGCAAGACAGGCAATAGCATCAATACCAGCAGATTTAAAATTGTCATAATGTTTTACATATCCTGGCAAATGCTTCTCAGAACAGGTCGCTGTAAATGCACCCGGAACAGAAAATACAATGATTTTACGCCCAGCGAAATAGGCTTGTGTATCTATCACATCAAGCCCTTCAGATGTTTTAGTCGTTACTTCAAGCTTGGGGATTGCACTTCCAGTTGTTAATGCCATTGATTATCGTTCCTTTTATTTATTTCAAATTACTAACTTATTTTAAACTTGCAGCATGTATTGCGTCTAATAACCGCTCGGCTGTTAAGATTTCAGGCAGTATTATGGGTGTTTCTAGCCGAGGCGAAAATAGGATGTCAAATGGTATTCCAAATCTTCCATTCATGGCCAGAAATTCTGCTATTTCATCATTAGGTCTGGTCCAGTCTGCCTGAAATAACATAAAGTCTGCGTCTGCGAATGCCTTATTTATAGTACCCAATTCCAGAACAGAGATTTTATTCACTTTGCAGGTTATGCACCAATCAGCTGTAACATCCACAAAAACAGGTCTATTAGTTGCAATAGCCGTCTCCATTGCGGCCATGGACCATGGCTCATAATTATTCAGTGACGGTGTTTGAGCGCTGGTGCGCCAGCCAACCAGATTAGCAAAAACCCATAAAATCCAGATTAGCGTTCCAATTAACAGAATTGCTGATATCTGTTTAATTCTAACCATCCAGCGACCCGGGCTCGGCAGAAAGCGTGTAAGCGAGGGCATTGCTGCAAATAATAGCCAAGGTAAAGCAAGCCCTACCCCCATTACAAAAAGAACACTGACAAGTATCGTGTTAGAGCCTGACAAAGCAAATGCAGAGGCAGTGCCTACAAATGGCGCTGAACACGGCGTAGCAAGGATAGTAGCAAGCATCCCTGATAAGAAATCATAGCGATAGCCAGAATTTTTTGCCACAGGGGCTGAGAGAATGGCCGCAAACTTAGGTATCGGCACATAAACCAAATCAAATAGCGTTGCAATGAACACAACAAGCACAACCGAAATAAACCCTAGAAATATCGGACTTTGAAACTGAATTCCCCATCCAATTTGATACCCGGCACTTCTTATGAGTATCAGCCCCAAAGCCAGCATTATAAAACTAGATAAAATTCCAAACGCGGTCGCAAGGAAATGTGCGCGCACCTGATACAATGACGTACGCTCCACCCCCAGAAAAGACCCTACTTTAAGTGATAAAATAGGTAAAACACACGGCATGAAATTAAGAATAAACCCGCCGATAAAGCTGGTGAGTAATATCACCATAAATCCTGGCCAGAACGTAGCTAATGCTGTGTTGGTATTACGGGTTTTGCTAAGGCTGGGGACAGTAATTTCTTTATTCTGCTCTTTAGAGACTATGGTTAATATTACGTCTTGTCCTACTAATGCACCTGCATCCTGCGCACCATTTATAGTGATTTCAGCAATCATTACATCGTGTGATTTGTCTATTATGACCGGCTTGGAAAAGCTATAACCAGCAAGTTTGGTTTCAATAAAAACATCTTTTAATGTTTGATCTGGTACGGAAAGCTCAATCAGAATCTTTCTATCTTCAGGCATCAAACCGATTGATTTCATCTCGATATCTGGGCCTGTCACGAATGTGGGCACGTGTGCTTTGGCATAGGCTATTTCCTGTGCAAAAGCGGATGGGGGTGCCATTCCGTTTGGCAGAAACAAACTTAGTGGGCCTGAGATCGGCACACATAAGTCCGAGCATACCAATGCATTTAGCTCGCCTGTGAATGTGAAATCTGCCTTTAGATCAATTTTTGTGTCGTCACGTTTAATTGAAATTGGCAGAAGCACTCTGCCTGAATACCCAAATGTATCTATACCAAACAATGAGAACCGTTCTGGCAATGGCCAGAAACGAGTGATTTCGTGTTTTGGATTATCTGATGTGAGTTCAGGCGGCAGTCCTGCATCCCCTGGGCTTCGCCAGTAAACCTTCCATTCCGGTTTTAATTGAAATTCTAATGCAGCTGGAATTTCGGTTAAGCTACCCGTTGCTTGTGCGCCGCTAATCAGCCTAACTTTTGCGTATTTGCTCTCAAGCCACGGGCCTTGGGCGGCCTGCAACGAGTTAACCCCGCTAACTATTAAGCAAAATAGAATAAAAAAAATCTGTATCATATCCATAGATACATAGGCTCAATAAGCAAATTTGTCAGCCTTCTATAAAAAAATTTGTAGATTTTTTAGCCAAACCTGATTTTTTTAAGCAAACTTGATTTTTTTTAGGCAAAAAGGTTTGCCCGAATAGACAAGTTAGCTATTATTATTCCCATGAAAAATGAAAAAGCGTCGCTTCTATTTACAGAACTTGTTGGACATTTTCTTGTAGCAACACCGCAGATGAATGACCCACAATTTCATCAGGCTGTTATTTTTATGTGCAAGCATGATAAACAGACGGCGATGGGGTTGGTCTTAAATAAACCAAAACAAAATTTCACCTTCTCAAAGCTTACTGAAAAGCTAAGTTTTATAAAACCCCGATTTGAGCAAAATAGAATCATTTATACAGGCGGGCCTGTTGAAGATAGGCGCGGTTATATTTTACATTCTGATGAGCATTTAATGCCAGATTCTGTAAAAATCACCGATGAAATTGCGTTATCGATGCAAGTTGACATGCTATCTGAAATTGCCAATGGCATTGGCCCTGCCCAGTTTAAAATTATGCTGGGATATACTGGCTGGGCTGCTGGACAATTAGAAGAAGAATTACGCCAGAATATGTGGATTCATGTGCCCGCCTCGCCAGAGATGATTTTCACAGATGATGTGAGCTCTATTTGGGAAAAGGCACTTGGTTATTGTGGCTTTAATGCTAGTAATCTGTCGCCGCAATCTGGCTGGGCATAATAAAAATAGCCAAGACGCTACTTCTGATACGCCTGAAATCCGCTAGAACCCCGCTAGAATATAAAGGGGGTCAGCGTATATTTTCATAAATAAGTTTTTGGGTGGCTTCAACAGTGCCGTCAATCTCTGTCTTGGTTTCCTTCCTATCCATTAAATCGCGCAAATGCTCTGGTAAATCTGGTCTAATACCAATCGCTTTTTCCACCGCATCTGGAAATTTAGCTGGATGCGCGCACGCAAGTGAAATAATAGGAATATCAGTTGGCACTATTTTATCATCTCGTGCAGATGCAGCCGCATGAAGCCCCACCGCACTATGGGGATCAAAAATAATTCCATGATTATCATATAAAGATTTTATCTTGCTTGTAGTTTGCGCATCATCAACACGATAAGCTACAAAGGTCTCTTTTGCGGTTTCTAGTTGTTCTATTGAAACATCAAAATTCCCAGTGGTCGCAAACCCATTCATTTTCTCAGCACATAAATCAGCATCACGTCCAAGCACCTCAAATAATAACCGCTCAAAATTAGACGAGACTTGAATATCCATTGAGGGGCTGAGGCTTTGTTGAACCGTATCACGCGTCATCCTGCCATTTTCAAAAAACCGCGTTAAAATATCATTTCTATTGGAAGCAACAATCAGCTTTTCGATAGGCAACCCCATCTGACCAGCAGCCCAACCAGCAAAGATATTGCCAAAATTACCTGTTGGAACACTAAAAGCAACTTTTTGTTCTGGGGCACCAAGCTTTAATGCAGAAGTAAAATAATAAACAATTTGAGGAACCAGGCGAGCCCAATTAATTGAGTTTATGGCAGATAGATTTACCGTATCTCTGAATTGATGGTCATTAAAGCACGCTTTTACGATATCCTGACATATATCGAAATCACCTGTAACACACACCGCATGGGCGCCCAGACCAGCAAGAGACGTCATTTGTTGCTGCTGTATAGGCGATACTCTCCCATTAGGGAAAAGAATAAAAATATCTACTGAATCAAGATTTTGAAATGCCTGCAATGCCGCAGAACCCGTATCACCACTTGTTGCGCCAAGTATCACTGAATGTCTGCCTGTCTTAGCAAGCGCTCGCTCAAACGCCCGTGCTAAAAATTGCATGGCATAATCTTTAAATGCGATTGTAGGGCCATGGAAAAGCTCTAACGCATAGAGACCATCCCGAAGAGGGGTGAGAGGCGCTACATCTGGATGGGTAAAGTTTTTGTAAGATTCTTTTGCAAGCTGTGTCACCTCATCTAGGGTGAGATCTCCTTCAGTGAACTTTGATATTATCTCTCCCGCTATTTGGTAATAATCAAGCCCTCTCATTGCTGCTATTTCTGATGAGGTGAATTTGGGCCAGCTTTTTGGCAAATACAACCCGCCATCTCGTGCAAGCCCGCTCAGAAGCGCACCGTCAAATTGGGTATTATTATCCTCTCCGCGTGTACTTAAATATTCCATTTGAGTAAGCTCCTTTTTTTAATCGGAGGTCGATTTAGAAGAGAATTGCAGTCTGCCATTTTGGTGATGGAAGGCAAGATAAACCCCAATTAACGCAAGCGCTAGTCCAAACCAAGTTAAGGCATAATTAAAGTGTGAATTAGGCACATCAATATTAACCTCAGCCGCAATTGGAAGCGTTATAATTTCGCCAGTTCTAATAACGTCAATATAATAATTCTTTATCATATCTTCTTGTTTCAAAAACTGTGCGATTTCAGTAGGCTTCAGCGTAAACCAAAACCCTGCCTCAGGCTCGTTCTCAGGAACAAAATATCCCTTTCTGCCAGGAAGCCTTAATATCCCCTCAACATAAATTTCCCCTTCTGTTAGCGAAAATGGACGGGTGCTAGGCTCTCTATATGCCTCAGATACCCATCCTCGATTTATCAGAATGACGCCATCTGATGTTGAAAATGGGGTTACAACATGAAATCCGGCATTGCCTTCATAAGTTCTGCCTGTCAGATAAATTTCTGATTGATGCAGATATGTGCCGGTAACGCCAATTCGCTGGAACTCAAACGCCTCAACAGGCTCTGTGACCTGATTAATACCAATGGCTGCCGCATTACTTCGTTGCTCAAATTGCGCGATAAGTTCGGTTTTTTCAGCTAGACGCGATAATTGCCAACTCCCAAGTGAGATAAGCAAAATAATGGCTGGAATTGTAAAAAATGTCGGCCAAAAAAGTGGTCTGAATGTCATCATATCCCCATTCATCAAACTATGCGTATTCGAAAATTTTATACTTAATGTGGTACTTCATCCCAAAAATGAAAGCCACAAAAAACAGAAGGGCCTCTGACAAACAGGCCCTTGCTATTTTTATATAGTCGTTTGTGAGCAGGTCTAACTATCCGCCCCACCAATAAATGGCAACAAATAAGAACAACCAGACAACATCGACAAAATGCCAATACCAAGCTGCTGCTTCAAATCCAAAATGCCTATCTGCTGTAAATTGACCTTTCAAGCCACGCATCAAACACACAAATAGAAATATGGTACCAACGATAACGTGAAAGCCGTGAAACCCGGTTGCCATGAAAAACACAGACGGATAAATGCCATCGCTAAATCCAAAATGTGCGTGCTGGTATTCGTATGCCTGCAAGGCTGTAAACAAAACCCCAAGCATTACCGTTACAGTCAGCCCCATGATAAAGTCTTTTCGGTCATCATGCAGAAGCGCATGGTGCGCCCATGTCACGGTACAACCTGACAACAAAAGAATAAGCGTATTGATAAGTGGCAAATCAAAGGGGTCGAATGTGTCAATGCCCTCAGGTGGCCACACTCCGCCTACGGGGAATAAAGCACGATCAAAAAACGCCCAGAAAAATGCAACGAAAAACATTATTTCAGACACGATAAACAGCAACATTCCATATCGCATGCTTATCTGCACGATAGGTGTATGATGGCCTTGATATTCTGCTTCTCTTACGATATCGCGCCACCATAAGAACATGGTTAGAATTACCAGCCCTAGACCAACTGCTAATGTCTCTAATCCATATGGCTTGTCATGCATATACATAGCGGCACCAATGGTAACAACAAACCCAGATGCGGCGCCAACAGCAGGCCACGGACTTGGTTCTACCAGATGATACGGATGCTGCTGTGACCCACTCATTTGACTCTCCCTAAAAAATTCATCAATTCCCCCGAACTAATGAGATTAAACAATTAACTCTGCAATGCCTTAAAAAACGTATAGGACAATACAACTTCATCTACATCTATTGTGTTTTTATCTGATGCTATTTCAGGATCAAGATAAAATACAACAGGCATGTCTACTGACTCGCCAGGTGCTAATGGCTGTTCAGTAAAACAAAAACATTCCATTTTCATAAAATAAGGGCCCGCTTTTTGCGGTGTTACATTAAAGGTTGCAGTACCGGTTGACATTTCTTCTGACAGGTTAGTAGCGCGAAAAACAGCTTTCACCTGCTCCCCTGGTGCTAATATAACCGCGTCTGTGACAGGCAAGAATGACCAGTTAAGTTCTGGATTAGTATGGGCGTTGAAACGCACTTTTACATCATGACCGCTTATAATCGTCTCAGAGGCTTGCTCTGCTATTTGAGTAGTGCCTCCAAACCCTGTTACCCGGCAGAATAAATCATATAAAGGCACCGACGCATACGCTAGACCCATCATACTAAACACAACCACACCAACAATAAGCAAACTTTTTGCATTTCGCCGTTGCAATTCTGATTTGTGAGGGGCTGGCTGAGCGTTGGATAGTGTCATGAATTCAGTCCTATGCGAACCACTGTTATTAAAAAGAACAAAAGTACAAGTCCGAATATAAGGCCCAGAACTGCATAATTCTGCCGCTTTCGTGCCTGTCTTAATTCATCAGCTGTTTTGGGTGTTGGCTTATTCATTATCCTAAAATCGCCTTATCACAAATCAATGCTAAAAATAAAATAAACAAATACGCTATTGAATATTTAAACAAACGCATTGCGCGGCTATCATCTGGTTGCCTTAGCAATTGAAAGGCAAGTAACAGAAATATCGTGCCGCTAATCCCAGCAACTGAGCCATAGAGGATTTTCGACATTCCAATAATATTTGGCAGAAAACTGACACCAACCATTATGATGCTATATATAAAAATCTGCCTTCTTGTCTCATCCCCGCCAGCCACTACCGGAAGCATCGGGATTTTTGCATTTTTATAATCCTGATTTTTAACCAAAGCCAAAGCCCAGAAATGAGGCGGGGTCCAAAAAAAGATTAAACCAAACAAAATAATAGACTCGATACTCATACTTGCAGTAACCGCTGCCCATCCAATAATAGGGGGAAGCGCGCCAGCCGCACCGCCAATCACTATATTCTGAGCTGTCGAGCGCTTAAGCCAAACTGTATAAATCAGGCCATAAAATATGATTGTAAAAGCAAGCAAACCGCCAGCCAGAAAATTTGCTGATAAACTCAAAATCAAAACAGAAATAACAGAAATAATCACGCCAAAGGCTAGCGCTTCTGATGGCTCAACTTTGCCAGCTGGAATTGGCCGGGCGCGTGTTCTGTGCATTACAGCATCAATATCTCTGTCATACCATTGATTAATAGCGCCAGATGCACCAGCGCCAGCGGCAATCGCAAACAGTGATATAACAGCAAGCACCGGGTGCAACTCACCAGGAGCCAGATACATACCCGCAAATCCAGTGAATATCACAAGGCTCATGACACGTGGTTTCATGAGTTGAAAAAAACTAGAGACAGCAGATGGGTGAAATACTGCTGTCTGTGTTGTTATGTTTTGAATTTTTTCCATTATATAAAGATATCTACTTTATTTTCGGCAATGTTTCATAGGTGTGATAGGGCGGCGGAGAAGCCACTTGCCATTCAAGCGTAGTTGCGCCTTCGCCCCACGGATTACTCTCAGCACGGCGACGAGAAATAAACGCCTCTGCAATCACGACAAGAAAAATAATAGCGCCCGCAGCAGATACAAATGAGCCGATAGAGGCAACCATATTCCATCCTGCAAATGCATCCGGATAATCTACATAGCGCCTTGGCATGCCTGCAAGTCCAAGAAAGTGCATCGGGAAAAAGGTTAAATTAACACCAAAGAATGTCACCCAGAAATGTACTTTTGCTAGGCCATCATGATAGCTATATCCAGTCATTTTAGAGAACCAGTAATAGAAGCCTGCAAACAGACCAAACACAGCTCCTAATGATAGGACATAATGGAAATGGGCGATAACATAGTACGTATTATGCAACACCACATCCAGACCAGCATTTGATAATACAACGCCCGTTACACCGCCAACCGTGAATAAAAAGATAAATCCAACTGCCCAGAGCATTGGAACGCCAAATCTAATAGAGCCGCCCCACATGGTTGCAATCCAGCTAAAAATCTTAACTCCGGTGGGCACAGCAATTACCATTGTCGCAGCGGTAAAATAAGCTCGTGTGTCGACATCAAGTCCAACCGTGTACATATGGTGCGCCCAAACGATAAAACCCACAAACCCAATGGCGACCATAGCATAAGCCATTCCCAAATATCCAAAGATAGGTTTGTTTGAAAATGTGGAGATAATATGACTGACGATCCCAAACGCAGGAAGGATCATAATATAGACCTCTGGATGGCCGAAAAACCAGAAAAGATGCAGGAATAAAATAGGATCACCGCCCCCTTCTGGAATAAAGAAGGTTGTGCCGAAGTTTCTATCTGTAAGCAGCATCGTAATAGCACCTGCTAGAACTGGAACCGCAAGAAGCAACAAAAACGCTGTAATTAACATAGCCCATGCAAACAGAGGCATTTTGTGCAACGTCATTCCAGGCGTTCTCATGTTAAAAATCGTTGTGATAAAGTTCGCCGCGCCAAGGATAGAAGATACACCTGCTAGGTGAAGCGCAAAAATCGCTAAATCCATCGACATCCCAGGTGTTCCAGCTGTAGATGATAAGGGCGGATATATTGTCCAGCCAACACCAGCACCGCCATCAACAACAGCTGATAATAACAACAATATAAAGGCAGGGGGGAGAAGCCAGAATGATATATTATTCATTCGCGGAAACGCCATATCTGGTGCACCAATCATAATCGGTACAAACCAGTTTCCAAACCCACCAATTAATCCAGGCATAACAACAAAGAAAACCATGATAAGGCCATGCGCGGTCGTAAACACATTCCACATATGCCCGTCTGACATATATTGAATGCCTGGCTGCATTAATTCCATTCGCATAAACACAGAAAAGCCGCCACCAATAAACGCAGCTATAATCGCAAAGATGATATACATCGTTCCGATATCTTTATGGTTGGTTGAATAAAGCCATCGCCTTACAAAGCCAGTTGGTGCGCCATGTTCATGATCTGCTGTGGTTGGCTGAGCGCTCATTGTAAAAGTCTCCTTGAAATTGCCCTTAATTAACGCCGGCAAGTTGAATTGATTGTGGCACGTCAAGAATTGCGAATTCTTGTTTTGCATCTGCTAGCCATGCTTGATATTCCTCTTTTGCCATCGCCTTAACGACGATTGGCATGAAAGAATGATTAACACCACAGATTTGATTACATTGTCCATAATAGGTTTTTTCACCTTCAGGCACATCTATCCATACTTCGTTTACACGTCCGATAAACGCATAAGTCTGAACCGCTAATGAAGGCACAAAAAATGAATGCATCACATCATTCCCGGTTACCAACATTTTGATTTTTGTATTTGCTGGTACAACAAGCGGATTATCAACAGAAAGAAGTCTTGGCTGGCCAGGCTGCAATTCATCATCGCTTAGCATATAGCTATCAAAAGCGATTTGATCGTCCATATATTCATAATTCCAGTACCATTGATTGCCAGTGACTTTGATAACCATTTCTGCATTCTTTGTCTCATCCATGTAATATAGAAGCCTAAAAGAAGGTACTGCAATAACAACCAAAATTAACACAGGAACAACAGTCCATAATATTTCGATTGTGGTGTTATGAGTCGTCTTGGACGGGGTTGGGTTAGCATCTCTGCGGAAGCGCCATCCAACATACACAAGAAGCGCCAGTACAAACACAGATATCAATGATATGATAATAAGTAATAGGTTATGCAAATCTGTTGCTTTTTGCGCAATAGACCCAGCTGGTTCCTGGAGGCCTATTTGCCACGGCTCAGGCTGAGCTGCTCCGGCAACAGAGGCCGCAAAAATGCCTAATATAAAAGCACCTGACGATAAATAGCGCATAAAATTCGCACTCATAATTCAATCCCCCAAGGAAAGTGTCCTAACAAACGCATAAAACATAGCATTTTCAGATTTTTAATACTTAAAAATATCGCTCAGTACTATCTGCTTTTTTACGGATTGGGAAGAAAGGTGCGACTGCCTGTCGCGCA